>Ga0307478_10000717_pt1 | contig 32407 bp, 15 predicted proteins | sample atmos_gasesECM4C_2_FD_203713 | JGI IMG/M metagenome (GOLD analysis project Ga0307478, IMG submission 203713) | Hardwood forest soil microbial communities from Morgan-Monroe State Forest, Indiana, United States - atmos_gasesECM4C_05 | ecosystem: Environmental > Terrestrial > Soil > Temperate...
ACAACTTAGGCTCGGCCTTCTTATCGTTGAGGGCCACGGCCTTCTCCGGGTCCAACACCCGATAGTTGAATCGAATGAGCTCGCCCGACTCTGCCACCTTTACGCGCAGTTCGCCAACGCCCCAAACCCCCTCGTAATACAGTTTCGCTCGAGGCGAAAAGCGAGTTATCCGAGAGCCTTGCCAAACCGGTGCTGGCCGCCCGGCCGGAGCACTTGGCTCTGCGGGAGCGCCAGCTTGGGCGGGTGTGGCGGACTGGGCCGTGGCTTGCGGCGAATCGGACGAATGGGCTGGGTCTGCTGATACAACAGAAAAGCCGCCGGCGAGGACAAACGCCGACAGCAGTAACGCGCCAAACAGGTTCTTATATCTCACGGAAAAGTCTTCTTTCTACGGTGCCTCGGAGTTTGACTCGTATCGCTAGAGGTTCCGTCACTAAGTTTGACCTCAGCCCACAGAAGATCTCCTCGCCGGAGCGACCGCTGGTTTGCGGTCGCCCCAGGCTGGAGGTCAGTTGGCGCTGAAGGTCGCCGAGTTCTGCGTTGCCGTTCCCCGTGGTCAACGGAGTGTACGGGTAAAATGCGCCACAGGAGGAAACCCTGCGGCGCATTGGGCAATACGTCCGTAGCTGCAAGCTGGCGCCAGTGTGTTACGGTTTTCGGAACACCATCATCGACCCTAACAAAGCTAGCCCCGACAGCACAAGGGTGATGGAGCCAGGTTCAGGGGTGACAATGGGACTGCTGACGAAATCGCCGGCCGCAAAATCGGTTGAGCTTGTAATGGTAACTCCGGTGACGTCGCTACCCGTCCAGCCAAAGAATGATGCGCCTGAATTGCCGACCACGTCCTGGCTGATTGTGGCGCCTGTATTCAGCATAACGGTTATGAGGAAGCTAGAGTATTCATCCGGCTCGAGGAACATGCCGAAGGCCGAGGTGGGAGCGATCGACCAGGTTTCCGTTGTCAGGGGGGACCCCGTGCCATAGCTTTCGAGGACTTGCCCGGTATAGCCACCACTCCACGTACCCCAACCTGCGCCGATGCTGACGACCTGTAAAGTCTGATTGAAGTTGAGATTAGTCCCGTCGGCCAAAGTGGCGGAACTGACAAACGCGCCATTGGAAACGCCGAGGTTGCTGGTTTCTGTGTATGTTGGGGCGGCCGCTTGCCAAACTGACAAACTAGTATAGGTGCTGTCTGCTTGGGCCTTGGGCGCAGCAACGACCACAAACAGTATCGCAAAGATAATCAACGAAGCCTTTCTCATTCTTAGGACCTCCGTCCCCGGTGTCTTACAAACTCTTCCTCAGCTGTGCGTATTGCTGCACGATCACTGCCAATGGGACGACGGCGGTCTGCATGCAAATACATAAGATTACGGATGTTTGACGTGGTGCGGGTGTGGAAAGTTTTTCCCAAAACTTCCCAGATGCGCTTACATTTTCCCCACCGAAAACACCACGCGCTCCGAGGCCGCTGGCCACTCGTGACTGTTTACCCGGATCAAAGGGTTCGGGGATTGGGGAACATCGTTGCCAGCGCGACAAACTCGTAGAGTGTGAGCCAAAGCTTCTGCCGAAGCGGCCAAAAGCTTGATAGCACCAGTGGCCTAATACCCAGGCCGGCGGGGCCCTTATTCCACCAGGAGGCCGTTCGCGTGGAATGAGCCGATGACCACATCCACTCGGTGGCCTGGTTTCACCGCTAGCGTTGGGTTCGCGAAAGCCATCCAGTAAGTCATGCCCGCCTTTGGCGTGCTGCTCTGCCGCAGTTTTCCTATCTTCTCCATCTGGGGGACCGCGAGAATGACTCCGGCTTGCGAGTCGTACAACTTAGGCTCGGCCTTCTTATCGTTGAGGGCCACGGCCTTCTCCGGGTCCAACACCCGATAGTTGAATCGAATGAGCTCGCCCGACTCTGCCACCTTTACGCGCAGTTCGCCAACGCCCCAAACCCCCTCGTAATACATTTTCGCTCGGGGCGAAAAGCGACTTATCCGAGAGCCTTGCCAAACGGTTGCTGACCGTCCGGCCGGAGCACTCGGCTCTGCGGCAGCGACAGCTTGAGCGGGCATGGCTGACTGAGCTGGGGCAGCAGCCGGAGATTGTGCAGCCGCTAAGCTCGCTATAAGGGAAATGCCGCTGGCAAGAACCGCGGCCAGCAGCATTAATTTTGTAACTCTCCTGTAGTTCTGGGTAAGCACTCGCCACTCGATTCTCAGTTTTGCGTGTTCGGATGTTGCACAGGCCGGATATCCGAGTAACTTCTCGGGGATATCCGGCCTGTACCGTTAGGTTAGTTGCCTTGGAACGTCGCACTGTTCTGGGTTGCCGTCGGTATACCAGTACCGGCAACGGTTACGTGTCCCGATCGCAGTGCCGTTGACGTTCCAGGTGCGTACTGTACGTCGATCGTGCAAGTGCTCCCGCCGGAGTTCAGGGCGAAGCCCGATACGCAGGTTCCTCCTGTGAGGATTGAGAACCCCGTACCGGTGATTGTCGGGTTAGCGGTGAACGTGAATGGACCAGCATTTGCTCCCGTTGCTGTGTTGGTGACCGTGATGGTTGCGGTCTTGGTTGTCGTGTTCGCGGTCCCGGTCGTCAACGCCGGTGTCGGTGCCGAGAACGTCAGCGTCGCCGATTCCACCGTGAAGGTCTCGGGGTTGGTCACTCCTCCGGGCGTCGTCACGGTGACGGTCCTTGCGCCGACCGCCGCGGTGCGGGTGATGGTGAACGTCGTAGTGATCTGGGTGCCCGCCGCATTTACAGTGATAGCACCGTGGCTTACGCCGGTTCCGGAGATGGTAATCGCGGTAGCGCCATTCAGGTTAGTGCCGGTGATGGTCACGGGAATCGCCGTGGCACCGATTACGCCTGAGGTCGGAGAGATAGCAGACAGTGTGGGTGCCGCAGCTGTCACCGTGAACGGCAGAGTGTTGGTGGTTCCAGCCGACGTCACGAGACTAACGTTCCTCGCCGTGGTTGCCGCCGTAGCTGCGATTGTAAAGGTCGCCACGACACTAGTGTCGCTCACGACCCCGATGTCGCTGACCGTGACGAGGGTACCGGATACGTTAATGGCCGTCGTACCTGTCAAGTGCGTGCCGGTGAAGGTCACCTGCACAGCCGTGCCGCGGAGACCCGTGTTCGGGCTAATCAGAGTGAGGGTCGGGCTGACGCTCGTGACATTAGTCTGGGTTTCGACCGCACCGTAATCGATCGTTCTGTCGCCATCCGGATTAGGCCGCGGATTCCCGAAGAAGTCGGTGGCCGGTACCCTGACGCCTGCCGGCACCGTCTCGCCAGCCGAGATTCTGTCAATGGCCCCAGAGTTCGGGTCCAGTCCGTAGTTGCCAAGCGGGACACCGCCGCCATAGTTGCCGTCGGGCCCCGTGAGGGCGTCGTTCGACAGCGACAGCGGACCCCAGCTCACGTTGATCCAGTTGTTGCCCTCGTCCACTGTCGCGGCTGGAGTGAGGGTAAAGACCGGATTGGGGGTCAACGCGTCGGCAATTCCCGGAGGCACGCCATACCCGCTCGGTCCTCCGCACCCGTCCGCAACAGTGCATTCGACTGGAACTCGAGAACCGTTGCAGTACGAGCTGATGAAGCGCGGTTGGCTGCCAGCGCCGGTCGTGGTGATCAACGTGTTTTGTGCAGTGAGCGTGAATCCCGAACCGTGGTTGGTCGGGCCTGTGTCGCCGCGAACACCGAGATCCCAATAAGTGTCGTTGCTATTGCAGGCTCCGGTGCTTGTCTGGGACGGAACAGCGGCCCCGGCAGCGTTAAACAGCGCGACCAGGTTCTGCTGGTTCCCGTTTCCCGTGCCGGGACCGGTAATACCGATTTGGAAGGCACGATTCTGCCAGATCAGATCGTTTAGCAGAACCGGGTTCGAGAATCCCGCGCAATTGGTTTTGCCATGCGGACAGATCAGCGTTAGCCCGGTGAGCGATGTGGTCATCAACGTGGAGTTCTGCGTGCTGGTCACACCGGCCGATTGCGGGCACGAGGTTGTGCCGGCGGCATTGTGGCAGCTTCCCGCTGGAGCGCTGGCATCAGGCGTCCCAAGGCTTTGCGTAAGCACGCCCGAGGAGGCCAGGGTATCGTTCTTTGCGATGGTGTTATTGACGATGGACACGTTCAACGAGTCTTGCAGCGATATTCCTCCGCCATCCCAACCCGCTACGTTGTTGACGATGATGTTGTTGGTGAGGGAAACACCGTTCCAGAGTGCCGCTGTCGTCTGACTGGAATCGGTAACTGTCCCGCCGGTGCCCGCTGTAAGGAGGTTGCGTGGGTCGGTATAGGTGAAACTCCCCACCGTTGGGACTTCCGTCACTATGTAAGTGCCGTTGTATCCACCCGGTGTTACTCCCGTAATCACGACTGTGTCGCCGACGGAGGGTGACAGTGTACTTGTGATCGTAACCACGCCCCCGCCGACCTGACGTGCATTAGCGATCGTCTGCGCCGTCCCTGCCGTAGTAGTATCGGTAAAAGTCCCACCGGTCCCCGTGCCTAGGCCGGTGGTCCCGTCGAGATAGGTGAAGAGCCGCGTGCCGACACCGTTCACTGTGAATGTGCCGTTGTATCCAGCGACCGATACTCCCGCAATCGTGACTGAATCGCCCACTGCGGGTAACGTTGCCGTCGCCGGCACGGTGATCCTGACCGTGTGGGCTTCATCTGCGGCAGTGATCGCATAAATCCCTGGGAAGGTGGAAACATCGGTCCCGTTGACCTGCTGCAGACGGATGCCGCCGCCGCTGCCGCTCTCGGCCATGTTGGCTTGGATCAGGTTGGCGTTGATCACCAGCCCGTGGCCCGTGCCGTCGCTCAGTCCCGGCGGGCAATCCGCGTCAATTTGCGTCCCGCAAACCGGATCGGTATCTGGCGTCCCCATAATTTGAATGCCGCCGCCGTTCGTGGGAATGGTGGGGTTGTTGCTCTGGTTGAGTACGATCGAGTTGTGCTCGATGTCGCCGAATTGGATTTCCCCGAGGTGCACGAGTCCTCCGCCCTCACCGGAGCTGACGTTCCCGCACACCCAGTTGTAGTTGAACTTGTAGTAGTCGTTGCCGGTGCAGAAAGTCGCGCCACCGCCTCCCGACAGGGTGCCAGAGAACAGTTCATCGCCGAGAGAGGAGTTACTCGTAATGGCGTTGTTGTGTACGTTCACTTCCAACTGCAAGCAGTAGGGCAGATGTTGATTATTTACCCAACCGGTGCCGTCGCTGCAAGACCCAGGAGCAGCGTTGGCGGTGCCTCCCTGGACATACGGGGTTGGAAATTCGCCCTGGCCGACGCTGATGCCGCCCGTGAGCGTTCCGGCGTTGTTGTAAATGCGGTTGTTGGCAATTTGCAGGTGATGCGCCCAGCCGTGGGCGAATATTCCGCCTCCGCCCTGTGAGCTGTTGATAATGGACAACCCATCAATGCTCGAGGGGTTGCACGTGAAGTTGCTCGGGAACGGGTTAGTCGCATCGGAGTTACTATTGTGACAGAGTGCGTTGGCATCGCCCACCGGGAGGGCAGTCGGATCAGGACCCACTCCCGTAAGCAGGGTCGTACTCGCTGGAAACGCTCCGCCCTCGTTGCCGTCGCTCCAGGGATTCGCTCCGTGGAAATCAACTCCCTTCCCGAGGACCGTAATTCCCGCTCCCTCATAGGCGCCCATCAGCGCGGGCTCTTGCAACTGTTCGGCCAGGTTGCCATTCTGCGTAGCGTCCCAACCCACGGTTGCCTCGAGTGGCAAGCGGTCAATCTGGGGATTATTGGGAGCGCCGGACCAAGTCGACGGATTCCAACCCGCGTCTGGGCAACTGTAGGTACCGGTTGAATCATAAGAACCCGCCCCGCCGGTCGTGGTGGTCGGCACACCTGCCAGCGACAAGCCGAACAGGCAGTTGATATGCCGGCGCCAGGGATTGAGGAGCTTCCCCGACGGGAAGGTATTGGCATTGACGATGGACGAAGTGGCGCCAACACCCTGCAGCCGGACAGGCTTCCACATAATCAGGATCTCGTTGTGGGATCCCACGGAAGCCGTTTGAGTTGGGGTCGCAGCATTAATCGCGGAGGAGCTGCACGCGGCGGCCGTCGGCGTCGTGCCAGTGGACATGCAAGTCGGGTCGACGATGAGCAAGTCGCCCGGATCAGCAGCGTCAATCGCACTCTGGATCGAGGCGGTGGCGCTAATGTGGGTGGGCGATTTGCCGCCGATGGTGACGCTCACGGTATCGATCGACTGTTTACCATTGCCGGCGTTGATGACCAATTGGCCGCACTGCGCAGTCGACCCGCCGTACTGCGCTTGTTGTTGTACTGCGCAGTTGGGAACGCCGCTCGGCACTGTTACTTGAATCTGCGTGTCCGACCAGCTGCCGATGGTTGCCGGGATTCCTCCGATGGTTACTGAGGACAACTTGCTGCAAGTCGTGCTGCCTGCTGTGGGGGATAAACACTGACCGCCAAAGCCATAGTGGCGGGTGACGGTTTTCATGTTGAAAGGAGCAACCATCGCAGATGGACCTGCGTACGCGCTGTTGCTCTCCTGCTGATCGCCAAGCGCTGTGATGGTGAGGGTATTCCCCGCCTTGCTCACCCATGGCCCTATTCCGTCGCCGTCCACTTCCTTGATCGCCGGCGTGGCGTCCGGGTAGCTGCAATCGGCATTGTTGTAGGCCGCGCCTACGAACGCTTGCGTGGGCACAACGGGAGTATCGCCATAGACCGTCAAGCCCGGCATGTAGGGTTGTTCATAGCAGAAATCACTGTACGCCGGGTTGTACAAAGGATCGGTGATCAACTGCCCGATGGTTGGCGAGCCGATTCTGGTGTCCAGGATCGGGCCCGGGTCGTTCATGCACTGCGTCTGCATAGACGGTGAATACCCGGTGATGTTGGGCGGGTTCACGTCCCAGCTCGAGAAGGTCAAGCCATCATAGACTCCCCAGTGGTCGGAATACACGCGAGAGAGTTCGTTACCGAGATAATCCTTGGTGGAAATCGGCATGTTGGGCGGGGCAAACTTCTCGCCGAACTGCGGGGAAAACGGATCGAATTCCGAGGTCATGTCGTCGGTGATCACGCCGGTGTATTTCGCCGCAATGTGGGTCGAGGTGAAGAGCGAGAAGTGCGCTCTCACCGACATCTGGTTGGCCAGCGTTACTTCCTTGCGGTCGCACAGAGGCCGCGTCGCTCCAGCAAATGGAGCCACTTCTTGATTGCGCGGGAAGAGACTCAGGTAGTCGGGCACAACGCGCATCTCGCCCACGCACGGCCACACAGGATCTTGAAAACCGGGGAAACCTGGGACGCCTGAGAGTTCATCCGCCAAACCAAGGCCCGTAGTGGCGTCTTGGTAGTTGGTGGGGTTGAAGCCGGCGCCACTCTGGTCGTACAGAGACGCTATGGACGCCTGGTCGGGCATGATGAAGATGTCCGTACCCAGCCCAGCGAATTGCTGGGTGACCGGCGCGATAAGGTTGTCGCCAATCAGAAGGTTCTTGTCTTCCTCCTTATAAACTTCAAAGCCCGGCGGCATCATCACTTGCACTACGTACTTGCCGGGGGGCAGCATGGGCGTACCGACGCGGTAAACATCCGTCGTGTCAGGATTCTTCACGCAGATCGTGCAATTGGTCCCAGGCAGGGAGGAAGCAACGCCATTCGTGGATCCGTTTACGGCGAGCAGCTTTCCGGTCGTCGGGTCGACGCCCAGCGAGCTGGGGAACGAATATTTGCCATCGTAAGGCGCCGGCTGGATCTGGTTGTTGATCTTCATCGAGTCATAGCACTTGAACTGGGAGTTATACGGGAGCGGGTGAAGCGGAGACGCGCCAGCGCTGTGTATAGAGTTGTACCAGTCAAGGTAATTTGGCTGGTCAAACAGCGTGAAGTAAAAGAGGTCCTGGTTGGGAGAACCGGCGACATTCGTGCCCTGGCCGGGGCAGCTCATATAGGGCTTCAGTCCAGTGCCTCCTGCCGTGCTGTTCGGATAGAACCCTTGCGCCCAGTCATCCCAACTGCTGCTTTGGGTTGTGTCCACCAAGGTCAAGGTTGGGGTCACGCCATCCGCTGCAAAGCCTTCCTGGAGGAGGTTGACAGTGACGTGCGGGATATTCGGCTCCCAGGGCTGTTGTATCATTTGCGACGCATCATCAAAGGGACGCGTCGAGACATAGGCGACAAATCCTTGGATACCGCCGTTCTCACCCACCTGGGTCGTCGAAGCAGTGGTTCCGCCGCTGCTCGGATTGGACACGGCATTCGGGACCGTTACGCAGGCCGGCGGGCAGGCGGCATAAGGCGCCTTGCCGAATTCAATCCAGTTGCTCTGGCCGGTTAAGCCCGCCCAGCCCTCGGTGGTAACCCACGGTGGATCGAGGCGACCGGTGGAAGCGCTTGACGAACTGGGTTTCGGAGTACCCGCCGCGAACCCAGCAGCCTCCGACGCGCAATCGGCTTTGGCGCAATAGACCGCGCCGGGAACGGACAGATCGGAGGGCAAAGGAACCGACTCGAAGGTGTTTGCCATGAAATTGTAGGCCGTCGAAGTTCCGCATGGCCGGGTCGAAGTTCCGCAGGTTGTGCCGTCGGCAGGACCTCCCGCGTCGTAAACGGTGTGGATGCCCGTTGTCTTGTAGCGTGTCGAATCCGCTTCCACGACATACCAGTTGAACAACGGGAAAGTCTCGTTGAAGCTGGCAACGCCGTTGAAGTCCGTCGTCAGAGAGTTGGCGTTGTGCCCATCCCGGTAGTAAATCCTCGTATAGATGAGCGGAATCCCAATCTCGCCGGGATCCTTGATTCCATTCTTGTTGTCGTCAATGAAGGTGGTGGTGTAGACATTCGACTGCCACTGCTGGATACCGACATTCCCCATGTGCAGGGTGGAAAGTCCGCCCGAGCAGGTGCTAGCCGGCGCTACGGGGACGCATCCCACGTTAGCTGGCGTCGAAAGACCATCAATGATCTGGTCATTCCATTGGTCGCCGATGGTCAGTCTCCAGTTCCCTCCGGGAACACCCGTGAACTTGAAGTTCCCATTGGCGTCGCACTTGGTGAACATGAAGTCCTCGCCATCGGGGTCACCCAAGCTGACCCAGCACTGGGTCCAAGCAAGGGCATCGTGGGAACCGCTGGGATAGAGTCTCTCATCCGGTATCCGGCTCAGGCGCTGGATGTTCACTTGTCCGTCGATGGTGTTGCTGCACGGTCCGACCGCCCCGGGGCTGCCGGCTCCGGCGCAAACATCTTTGGCGCGGGCGTTGATCAGCGCGGGGTTGGCAAAACCGATGGCCACGTGATATCCGGCCGGCCCGTACTCCTGGAAGTAGGTCGGCTCGCCGATGCGGATGAAGGAATCGTGGGGATGCTGCCCATCCAGTGTGTTGGTCTGGAGCCACTCTTCGCCGCGCGCGATCCGGTCCGCCCCTGGGTAGGCCTGGACGCTGAATTTATCCGGCATGAGGTTGGCAATGACCGCCTGGCCGGCCAGCGGGGATAGCGTCTGCCCGTCGGATTCATACTTCGGGCAAGTCACGATCATACCCTGGATGCCCTTCTGCGTCCCCACTGGGGTCCCATCGCCACCTAGGGTAGTGCTCCCCGTGGCGAGAGCTGAATTCGCTGAGACTTGTGAGGAAGCCGGGCAAGCGTCATTTCCCGTGGAAGGATCAATGGTCCCCACCAGGCTATTCGACAAGGGCTGGTTGAACGTATCGTAGGTATCCTGCCCAGTCACGTCGCCGAGTCCGCCATAGGTGTCCCACAAGACGATGTTGAAGCCGCCCAGACCGGGCTCAATGGGCGCAACCGTGCCGTTTCCGCCCCCACCATCCTGCTCGCCATTGAGCGGGAAGTCGTCTTCGAACACGATCAGCGAGAGGTTACCCGTGGGAAGTGGTGTTGGCAGCACGAGCACGTTGACGGGCGCGAAGGGGGGTGGTGTGGCGCCGGCGATTGTGGGGCATGCATTTGGTCCGCCCAATATGTTGCAGGCCGCTGGGACGGGAGCGCCGCTCATGGTGTGACCGCACTGCTGAGTCGTCGAAGTTCCGCCAGTGGATGAGCAAACCGGCTGCCCCAAGTAAGCAGGGAACGGGTTGGCCGCATCACCTGGCAGTACCGAGATGTAATAGCGCTTGCTAGGATCAAGGGCGACCTGGCTAGGCAGCACAGGCGTAAAGCCATTTCCTCCGGTCGGATCGACCCGGCAGGCGCCGTTGCCAACGTCGCACACCGCAGGGTCATGCGTGCCTGTGGCTGGATTCAAGAAGGTCTGGCCGCCTTCGCACGAGAGCGGCCCGGTGCAGCCCTGGGCGACGAAATCCATGTTGCTGGTATGGAATTGCACACCAAAGACGGGGATGGTGCCCCCCGAGCCCACAGCGTTGGGGCAGCCCGCCGTGGTAATGCTGGCGTTGGTTGTGCAGTTCGGGTCAATATAGAAGGTCTTGTCTTCTTCAATGATCCAGCGATAGTCGCCGATCGCCGTTAATCCATTAATGCAGGCGCTGTTCCCGTTGCAGTTGTTAAACAACTGGGCGTCCAGCACCTTGACCGTCAGATTGCTCGGCTGCGGGAAGACGAGGGTCACCGTTGCGGAATTACTCTGCCTCCCCTGGGAGTTTTGCGCCGTGTAGGTAAAGCTGTAGCTGCCCGCGGTTGCTGCGCTCGCCGTGAATCCGCCGTTCGGGTCCATATTGATCGTTACGCCTGATGGCGTAACACTGGAAAGCACTACTTGAAGTGGAAGGTTGTTCGGGTCCGTGTCCACCGAAAGGACGCCAGGCGATGGAATCTTCAGGAACGTGGCCAACTTGGAGGTGAAGGTAATCGGGTTCGCGACCGGGTTTCCAACAAGCGACGACGCGCCCAACGTCACCGTGGTGCAGAGGCCCGCCGTGCCTGGCGCCGCGCCGTTGGCACAATACCCGAAGCTATCTGAACTCGTAGTGGTAAAACCTGGGTTGGGCGTGTAGGTGAAGGTGCCGTTCGCACATAGCCCGGTCCCTAAGGATGTGCAAGTAAGTGTGCCGCTCGTCGGCGGAGTCGCGAGCGCGACGCCATAGACGTTAACGTCGTTCGCAATGACGCCCTTCGAAACATCGGATACGACGAGTGGCGAGCAGGGCGGCTGCGGCGTGGCCACTGCGCAGGCCACTACCGACTTGTAGTTATCCGGGTTGGCTGTCGCGCCGGCAAATACACCCGTGCCGGCCGTAACCGGGAGCGCGGAGCCAGCGCTCGCATTATTGACACTGATGTAGGCCAGCATACCGGCATCGCGCACGGAAGAATTGGCTGACAAGGCCAAATCGCGAGCGAAGATTGGAATCGCTGGGGTCGCGCCACTAGCAGCGGCAGTCGGTACATTGACCAGCGCGTCGTACACTTTGCTCGGGACCATCAAGACATCGGTCTGCACGCGGGGAGCCGCAGGGGCCGTGGCCGCGCCGGGAGGAGCGACGTTCGGAAGGACGTTGCCGTCTTCCGCGATCAAGGTGAACCCAGCAACCGTAGCGGACGCACCGGCTCCGGTGAACCCTTGTGTTAATGAGTTGAGGATCGAAGGTGTGTGCATGCGCAAGCCGGCATTCACGAGGCGCACCAAGACAGTGCCCGTGATTCCGGTCGTGACAGGTGTAGTTGTAGTAGCTCCCGTGGTTGCGTTTGTGGTTGTGCTCGTTCCGGCCGTGGCCGCGAACACCGACTGCAAGGGCAGGGTCTTATTGAATGCGGCGCCGTTGATCAGGTAATAAAACGGCGTGTAATTCACCGCTGGAGGGTAGCACGTGTTATAAGTGCTTGACGCCGGGTTGCCGCAGCCTGGCATACCCGTGTTGGGATCGGTCACCATACCAGACCACACCTTCGTCTCGCTGAAACCTGCAGTCCGGACGGCCGCATCAACCGCTTTGTTTTGCACGGGGTCGATTTCACTGAACTCGAGTGGAACTTCTGCACCATAAGTCACTGCCGGAGTTGCGGCCGTAGTCGCCGTCGCGGCACCCGCGGGATAAGCGGTGCCAGCGGTAGCTGTAGCACCGCTGGTCGGAGCGGTGGTGACCACCAGCACGCCAATCAAGCCCATGGGAACCTGAATCGAAGGATGCGTGCCGGACTCGAGGAGGTAAGTGCCCGGCTTAAGCGCTGCCCAAGTCAGTGCCGTTGCCGTGACAGCTCCCGGGGCTACCGCTGCCACTTCCGTGCCCATGGATTGCACGCGCGGCCCCTGCGAAGGGGGTGTGCCTGAAGCTCCAGATTGCGGTCCCGGGCATGGGGTACCTGGCGGCGTGACCCCCGACGCAATAAACCAAGTTACGCATCCCTGCATATTGGTGTGGGTGGGACTCGTAGTGGTTGTCGGCGCCAAGCCGAGGCCGCCGCCCACCTGACCCACGATCACAATGGATGTAGGAATGCTATTAGCCGTTCCACCCGCTGCAGGCGTAAACGAAAGATTGTTGGTCAGGTTGATGGTAAGACCCGCCGGAGCAGCCACCGTACCCGTTGGGACCGTAATCAAGACCGGGGACCAAGCCGGTCCCGCCGCCGCAACGGCTCCAGTGCCGCCAGAAAGCGTGATCGTGGGAGGCGCGATATAACCAGCTCCGGGCGAGAGCAAATTGATACCAAGTACCACGCCAGTGCTGCTAACCACAGCGCTCGCCGTCGCCGTAGCATTTGTCACGCCGGGAATGACACCGGTCGGGGCGCTAATGGTGACGGTAGTCGCCGACGTATAGCCCGATCCTCCATTGAGTACGTAAATGCCGCCGAGTTCGCCCATAGCTGCCGGAGACAATGCCCCTGCAGCGCTTAGGGGGACGCACGTTGCGGTCGACGGCGTAGTGACGGCGGTACCGCACGAATAGCCCCACATCGGCAGGACCGTGCCGTCGGGCATAGTCGTCGTATTGAACCCCGCAGTCAGATTGATCTGCTGCTGGCCGAATGTCGCAACCGCTGCGAAGAGAAGGAGCGCGCCTAGTACCGCTGCGGCCTTCAGTGTAGCTTTCGACGTCAAATCATTGATCCGGATCATGGTTCTCGCCTCTCGTTGTCGGTCCGTCCTGGACATAAACCTGCCTTGACACAACTCTGAATGCTTGTTCGCCATCTGCTGGCCCGGGGGTGCTCAGATTGCCGGCCTTCGAAGGCCGACAACCAGCTTGCCCCTACTGCGATTCGTCAATAACAAATTCCCGGGAATCCACAAGCAGCATCATAAGCATGCCGCCGGGGAAAACGTTGTTCGTGGTAATCTCGCGCTCGTTATGGGAGTGCCACATGAAGGCCCAGCCACGCTCGTTCGCAGGATTGGCCTGCGTGTTCGCAGGGTTCAAAGTGGTGCAACCGGCGTTGAGGGGGTTGGGTGTACCGTAAGGATTGCCGGCACAGTCGGGCGATCCAGCGCGTAGGTTTGCGTCCGGGCCGAAATAGGGTGTGCCGCTGTACCACTGGCCGTTGGTGAAGACATTCGGGTCGGGGAAAGTTGCCGGGCCACCACCGGGCACATCGCCGAATGGGGCCACTTGTACCGGCTTGTAGTGGTCCTGGCACCACTCCATGAAGTTAACCGCCGCCGTCGCGGCCGAGTTGAGGCCGTTCACGTCCGGCGTGCAGGTAAGCGTGGCATTTGGATCCCCGTAAGCATCGCTGGCCGCCGTGCCCGCCGTTGTGCCTGGTAGCGGCGGATGGTGACCGAACGCATCCCAGTTCAATCCTCTGCCGTTATAGTAGAAGATGCCGTCGAAAGCCTCTCCCGGGGTCGTGTCCGTATTGAACATGAGAAGCCCGGCAAGGGCCGGTCCACTCACACCTGCGTCTCCGGTGAGACCTGAGCTAAATGTGACGCATCCCGCCGTCGCCGCAACAGTGGAGGTGCACGCTCCGGCGGTGGGACTTAGAACCAGGTTGGAATCGCGCGCCAGGATGCGGACGTGGTTGGCGTGCTCATGGAACGGATGTTCCCAGCGCCCCTGTCCGATGGTGCGGAGCAGCATCAGTTCGCCCGGATGAAGGTGCGGGTTGCCGTTGTAGGGTTGGTGCGGATACTCAGACGCGTAGTTGGGATCCATCAGATCAGGCATGGAACGCCCATTGATCAGGAAGTACGCGGGGTGGTATGGCTCGGTCTGTACGTTGAGACTGCATCCCATCGCGCCTGCCGTGCAGCCCGCCGTTGCCTGCACCTGCGCGTCCGCCTGCCTGTGAATCCGGTGATCCATCTCGGCCCACTGGAAGAGGTATTCCCGGTCGTAGCAGCTACCGGGGTGGTCGTACGCAGCCCCTTTGCCACCGGTGGCATTCGCCAGGCGGAAATCAGTTTCATGCCAAGCCGATTGCGCTGACTGGTTCAAGCTGTGGTAGCCGACTGTGCAGTTCCCCGGGACCGTTGCCGGAAGGACAACGACAGCGCCGTATAGACCCATTTCGATTTGCAGGTCGCCTTGCGTGCCGCTGTAATAAGGGTGAGTGCCCGGTGCCGAGGCCGTGAACGTGTAGGTCACCGTGGAACCATGAGCGGCCTCGCATGTCAATAAGCCTTGCGGATTCGCAGCATTATTGGCACAAGTGGATGTGAGCGTGAAGCCGGGAAACAAGATTGAGGTGTTGCCGGCCGCGGGGGGCAGGTTGTTGGTCAGGTTGATCGTGATCATTTGCCCTTCCGTGACAATCAACGTGGGCCCGGGAACCTGCATCGTGGGACAGTTAGCGGCGGCAAATTCTGGAGTCGCCGGTAAGAAGGTAATGCCCGTCGTATTCAGACATCCGTAACCCCACGAGTAAACGGCCTCGCCGTCGGGCTGGTTCAGATAGGCATCTGCTGCCGTCAAGTTAAACGTTACGCCGCTGATTCCGGGAACCGCAGCGAACGTGGTCGGCACGAGAACCAGTATTGCTGCTAGCACCAGCGCCGGGAGAAGTTGTGTAGTGACTGTCGCGTTTTTCATGTTCTTCGGCCTCATTTGCTGCTCTCCTAGTTGCAGGTGTTTCCAAACGTGCTGCCGGCAGTTGTTGGCATGCCAGCTGGGACTACGCTGTTGCAGATGTGGACCTCGGTCATCATTCCACCGAAATTCTCGGCATCGTTGGAGAGGTGGTCGAGTTGGGGAGTGTAGAGGTAGAACGTTCTGCCCGCCGGATAGAGCGTGGCGGAGCAGCCGGAACCCGCAAAGGCACTGCACCCGTCGTCGCTGGCATCCAGAATTACGTCAAGCGACTCGCCGCCGCCCAGCGTGATCGAGTTCGTATAGAATTCGGTGTTGTTTCCCGCCTGGTCGCGCAAGAGCTTGGCCATAAACCCGACTTCCTTCATGGGAATCCCCACGCTCTGGAGCGTGTGATACTCCGAAACGGAGAGGTTCACGAGACGCAGCAGGGCCTTGCCGCCCACCGGAATATTAATAATGGCCGGCAGTGGCTGCGAGTAGTGCATCGTGCCATCCGTCGAGATTGTGGCTTGTGGACCGGACGTAACCGTGTCGGGGTAGCTCCGCCCGTTCAGCAGGAAGTACTTGTCCTTCATGTCCACAAACAATTCCGGGTTGAAGGTCATGCCGACGAAGTGGAAGTTCGGATCAAAGCCGTGCATCTGGATGGGGTACTCGACGTCATAAGCTGTCGAACCGTCGCCGTCGTTATAGGTATACCTTTGGGAATTACCGACCAAGTCCGTCCCCTGTACTCCGCTCGTGGGCACCGTTGCCGACCTAGGCGTCGTCGTATTCGGGTTTGGTACAGCTGGCATCGTGGCGGAGCAGAGGATGTCCCTGCCGGGATTGCACTCCGTGCGCAGATCCGCGACTGTCCCCGAGGGCAAGCCAATTCCATTCTGGTACCCGAGATACGTATAGAGGTTGCTGCCCGGCGGCACGCGGTCCTGGCGCGGCCGCACATGAAGCTGCCCGACCATGCCCATCTGCAGGTGCTCGGGAGGGGTGATATGGCAGTGCCAGAAGTAAGTCCCGGCATCCGGAGCAAGATAGTAGTAAGTGAAACTGGCACCGATGTTGATGGCGATCGAGGCATCGGGCACGCCATCATAGAAAGAGGAAGCGTTGGGGTAGCCGTGGAAGTGGACGGTGTGCTGCTCGAACAGGTCTGGCCGCATAATCATGCCCACGTTGGTGAGGGTGAGAAAGAACTCGTCGTCCTCGTCAAACGCGGCGAGCGGGGCCGGGATATTGCCGTTCATCACGCCGATGTCCATGATTTGGCGGGGATCCACATGGCCATCGTATGCCGCGGGAGCAGCGGCGACGGCAGCCAGATCATTGCCGGTATCTGACGCCAATCCTGTTGTCGTGGGAGCGACTTGATACTGGAAGGCAAATTCGTTGAACCCGTCTGGAGTCATCGCGGCTCCCGTGGCCACGCAGGTAATTGTCCAAGTGCCCGCATAGCCCGCCGGGGTTGCAGTGCCTCCCTCAGCAGTAGCATTGGAGATCACGACTTGTGCTCCGACAGGAAGGCCCAAGGGAGCGTCCGTCCAGGCCGTCACTGTGTTAGCCGTGATGGTAGTGCAGCCGGGGGCAGTGGTGATGGGGGTGGTGGCAGGAAAAGGGCCCTCGATGAGGTTACTCACGGTCACGATCGTCGAAATATCAGGGGTCAAGCCGACCGCGCCATTCCATGTGAATAGCGGGTTGCTCGTTGGGTTATTCGCCACGGGCCACGGCGACGCACCGCTGGCTGCCCCGTCGGTAGAGGCAGGGTCTCCTCGCACTAATGGCGTCGAGCAGTTAGCCGCGCTCGTGCAGCCCGGATATGGGGTGTTGAAGATATACGGGAACTGGGTCGATGGAAGGCCAGCCGCTACGTCGGCCAAGCCAGAGAGTGGTCCGAACGCGAACATGAACGTCTGCGTGCCGTCGGCCTCGGTCATGTAACCGTCGCCACCGGAGATTTGCTGGCACTTAATGGCGCCGTTCACGGTCGTCGGAGTCGGCACTACGTAGTCACCACTGACAGATGATCCCGTTTGCGTTATCGCTTGCGTAGCAAACTGCGTCGGCCCGTTGTACGCAGGTTCTGTGTTGTTGCATCCCGGTCCGGTAGGGTTCGTGCCACAATTGGTCCCGGTCATCGGGTGCGTAATAGTGAAGGGTGGACATTGCACTCGGAATGACTGTGCGTGTGCAGGCAGTGTCGCAATACTCACCATCGCCACCAGGAACCAAAGGATGCCCACTTTTCTGTTTGCCATACTTCCCTCCTCCTCCGCCACTTGGTTAGTCGCTGCTAGCCAAGCGCCCTTCTGAAAAAACCTCAAACTTTGTGCTGCCACCCCGAGATTCCGACCTTAAGGGCGCCAAATGTACCGCTCAACTTTCTCCATGTCTTTGCCGCCCAGCAAACGCCCGGAATAACTTAATGGGAACTAAACTCACTTAGTCTTGACCGGGCCCGACTGAACGTAGGTGCATATTTTCACTTGCCCGCAGGGTAGTCGTTGCTGACGAGCAAACACTCGGCGGATCAACTGATTCGGCGGGAGAATCGACGAGCAGGCCGTGACTCTGCGACTGCGCGAAGAGAATTGCGCTTTAGGACGCGGCACCGTTCTTGTGCCAACAGCGGCTCGGAATCCTGGGGCGTTAATTTGGCGGAGTTCGTTCGGTGCCGACAACTCCAGAATCGGAGCTCCATCCGGAGGAAGGACCTTTCCCTTCCCGCATTGACATGCTAGCGGAGAGTCCCCCAAGAAATTTCTCAAACTTGATCGAAGGAAGGGAATTGCTAAATCTAGGGAAGAAGCCAGACGAGTTGTCTAATTATTGTTGGATGAAGGTTTCTGATTCTGCTGCATCTGTATTTGTCTCCGCTGCTCATACATGCTCTGCAATTGCTGAATCATCTGTTCGGATTGTCCGCCGCCCGGTTTGCTCAAACTCGCTTCCTTGCTCGCAGTAGACGGCGCATCCGTTGACGGCGACGCGGCTGGGGCTGCAGTATCGGAAACGGCCGCAGACTCGGCAGGCGCAGAACTGTCTTGCTCAGGAACTTCCACGGGACTCGGACTCGCAGGCAGGTTTTTGCGGTTTGTGGCCACTCGACTTCCCGGGATGCCTGCTTCGGGGGTTTTCGTGCGCACCGTTAGCAAAACGCTCCTGATTCCCTGCTCGTCGCTATCCGATGCCTGAATAACAAAGTCAAGCTCCGTGTTGTCCAGCAACTCGCGGAGAACATTGCGAGCCGGTCCCGGTCCAAGGCGAACCCAGATCCGCTGATGAGCGACACTTACTGGAAGATCGATGTCTGCCCCCAGCGCGGCACGGAGTGCCGACATAACTTCGGAAAGTGGCGAATTTTCCGCAACGATGGTTAGCTGCCCGTCTTGGTAGGTGATCTGCGGGGGCTTCGGTGCCACACGCTCGCTAGTGACTGCACCCGGCTGCGAATTTGCATCTTGCTGCCCACCTGCCTGCGGGCCCGGTTCTGAGTTCCCAGGCAATAGGGCGGCTTCGATAAGATCCTGAGCCATTCGGGAATCTGTGAGCCCTAGGGGAATTTTTCCAGAGGCAAAAAGCGGACCAACACAGACTACCACTAGCGCTCCAGAGGCGATAATTCTCTCTTTAAACCTGCAACGGAAGCCCATTTAGAGCCCCCTTCCCACCAGAGAAGATAGATGGTGATGGACCTGCCATCTGTTTACCAAACTCTGGTCAGCCACCATCGGGGCGATTCCAAGCATTTATTCTCACCTCCCAGGAATCGCATCCAAGATGCAACTGTCTAGCACGTTTCTTGCGATCTGGTCAATACTTTCTGTCAAAGAGCGCTACGCTCGCGATCAGCCTTCGGAGGATTCTAGCTCCTCCCTCGTCTCGGGAGATGGTTCTAAGAAACCTTCGAGACTCGCTCGTCGTCTCTAACGGGTCCTCAATCGCGTTCGGAGAGTTCTACAAGCGCCTCAAGATTTTTGACGGTGACGGACTCCCGCTGCGCACTCACGATACCCTGTTCATCCCAATCGGAGAGCAATCTGCTCACGGTAAATAAGGTAGTGCCGATCAGCTGCGCCAACTCCTCCCGGGACAAGTTGATTTGGACCTCGCCGTTCACTTGGCGACCGACTTGGCCCAGCAACCGCACGATTTGATTGCTTAAGCGGGTGGCGACTTTTTCAGTAGAGACTTCGCGAAACCGTTCTTCAAGCTCCTCTAGGCGTTTCGAGAGAATGTGCGTGGTATTGCGTCTCAAGACCGGAAATCGCTCGGCGAGAGACTCAAATACGCCAATTTCCCAAACAAGGGCCGTGGAAGCCGACACCGTCTGGGCAGAAGAGGCGTGTCTGGTCTGGCCGTTCGGCCCACCCATCCCAAACGCTTCGCCCGGTCCATTCAGCCGAAGGATGACTTCGCTGCCATTCTGCCCGATCTGCACGATCTTGACGCAGCCGGACATCAACAGCACCATTTGCCTGACAGGATCGCCGGCCAAATGAATCGTCTCGCGTCGCTTGTACACTTCTTTGCGCGCCGACGAAATAATTTCCCGGCATTCCCTAGGAGGAATGTTTGAAAATAGTGGGAGGTGTTGCACAAGAACCACTGCGCGGGTTGCCGCGTTTTCGTCGCAAGAATTGTTTGTACTTGCGCGTGCGATTGTATTCGATACCCAAGATTGCGCTTCCGCCATAGACCTCACCCCTCGTCTAGAACATGATTCTTGTTTCCATTAATAAATGGATACGCAACCTGATGAGCGCACCATTCTTTGAAACATGCTCACACCAAAAATGACGGGGACAGTTCTGTTCATCAATCCGAGGAACCAAAACAAGACCAGAAGCTCTTAATAACCAGAGAATTGGACACGCCCTTAGACGACTAGTACCCTATGAAAATCACGCCAACTTGAAGGAACCTCATAAGCGTGACGTGATGCTCGTCACGGGTACTATCGAGCTAACAAATGAGCAATCGCCCTTCCAGTTCGACGCTAGGCGTAAGGTCTTTGTAAAGTTATGCTTACGGACAGCATGGCGGCATGTTTCAAGAAAATGTCGGCAACAAGTTTCCCAAGTTGGGAAATGATTGGGAGAAATTTGACATAGATCAATAACGCCTGGCGGTACTAAGCGGTAATCACAGGAACCCTATTTGAGTCCATCACGGGGGCGGTCGGGCTGGTAACTCATCGCCGACACATCAACCGTCGGGATGTGGAACAGACAGATCCAGAGAGATTATCAAACCGCTTAAGGACTCGGAGTCCCGGACGCCCGCGGTGGCTCAGATGTCGCAGTCGGCACACTTGTCTGCGGTCGCCGCCCATTTTGCGACGAGGGCGCACCTTGGGGAGCAGTTGGCTTAGTAGCCTTTGGCTCCTTATAGCGCAAACCGATGGTATTGCTAGTACCCACATCAATCAGCCTCAGGTTTTCGTCAGTAATCTCTTCCGCCCGCACGATGTGAGGAGTGATAGCGAAGACAATCTCGTCTTGAATGCGCTCTTTGTTTTCTTGGCCGAACAAATACTTCAAGAGCGGGATTTTCGCAAGCCATGGATAACCGCTCAATGACTGTGTTTCGGTGTCCTCCAGGATACCTCCGACCAGGTTTATTTCGCCGTCTTCCAGCCGCGTCTCGTGCTCGATGCGTCGCTGTCCGATCTTCGGTTGCGTGATTCCTCCGATATTTTCCACGCCGTCCAGGGACGATACCTCCAGAACCATCTTCAGCGTGACGGCATGGTCCGAATGGATGTGCGGTGTAATATCGATATTCACGCCCACATCCAAATAGGTAAACTGGGTGTTCACGAGTGGGCTGACCCCTCCCCCGCCGATGCCAGCGGCGAACGAACCGGTCGCGATCGGTATACGATCACCAATCTTAAGTGTGGCCTTTTCGTTATCGAGAGCGCGGAGCTGCGGTCTCTGTATGAGCTTGGTGTTGCTGTCCGACATAAGGAAAGTGAATGAAGCTCCCGGCACACTGGTAACGAAGCTGCCCCCGCTAAGGGCACCAACCTTTATCAAACCTGCGGCCGCGGGACCCGCTTGAAAGGCTATCGAATTTGTAGTTGGGACTGTCGTACCAATAGTATTTAATTTATCCCGGTTGATTTCCATCACGGCGATATCGATGACCACTTCCGCCTTCGGCTTGTCCGCGTCCGAGATGAGCTTCTCCGCCAAGACCAGCTGATCCGGGGTTCCCCGCATAGTGATGGAACTGTGTGTGGGGTTTACTTGAATACGGGCTATATCGAGCATGCCCTTCAAAGTGCCAACCACCTCCTGCAGTTCACTGGGCGTGGATGCATTTTGCAGATAGAAAGTCTTCAAAACGTTGTTTTCAAACTCTTTGCGCTTGCTTTCGGATGCCACGAAGATGGCTGTCGGAGAGATTAGCCGCCAAAAGGTCTTCGATTCTAAAGCAACCATCCGGAGGGCTTCGCGCACTGTGACTTCGTTCAACTCAATCGTAATGCGCTGCGGCTTGTAGTCCAAGTCAAACAGTACGTTGATCCCTCCCAGTTTCCCAACGGTTCTGTAAACATTATCAGCCGTGGTGGTCATGCGCAGGGTGATCGGAGTGTTGGGCGAGGGTTGTAGTTCTTGGGGGCCCTCCGCTTCTGCCGCCATCTTAGCCAGCTGCGACTCTGGCTTGGGTGCCAAGAGCGCAGGTTCAGCCAGCTTCTTGAGCATGAAATCAGTCCGTTGCAGCTCCTGCGCGGCTACATAATTTGTCCTATCAATTTCCATTGCGCGTTGAAATTCCGCCCGGGCCTCCGGCAGCTTAGTATCTTCCAGAAGCTTCCGGCCGTTGCTTACGTGCAGCGTTGCCGCATTGGCGCGCGCGCGCAGATAGGCAGTCACATACTTAGCGTCTTTGCGGTTCAGTGCGTACGCCTGCTTGAACGATTCGTAGGCCTCATCATAATTCTTTAGGGCCTCCGCGTGAACACCGCGCTTATAGGCAGCCTTTGCTTCATCAGGATAATTCGGTGCACTGAGCGCCAGGACGAGAAGCGAAGCAAGTAGAAATCGCACGCGCATCATAGTTTCCCTGCCTCCGTGACTGCTGGCATGAATGCCCGAGAGACATTCGCTGCGACTTGGTTCACCGCTCGAGACCCGAGAGTGGATAAGAACGTGTGCCAGAGATGACCAAACATAAAGGACCCCTGCTGTGGTCCATGATCCAAATCATCCGATAGAATACTCGCTAGCTCGGGACTCGTGTTTGACCCAGGGCAAAGAAGAAAAATTTCTGTGTCGGCGCTTACCCCGGCGCAAGCCTCTACCAAGCAAGCGGCCAACCATCCCCGCGACGCCGGAAAGTGTGGGGTATTTACTCGCTAGAAGGCTGCGGCGCTAGGCTGGGTGCCTCAGTTTTGGAATTTTTGACAACCGCGGATTTGTTGCCGGAATCGTGATGCGCAGAAACTCGGGCAAGCTTCTTGCGATTAAAATCACGAATCACCTTGGCAATGTAGGTCTGAGTCTCAACATAAGGGGGCACGCCGCCATACTGCTCGACGCGCTTTGGCCCGGCGTTGTAGGCGGCCAGTGCCTTGACAACGTCGTTGTGATAAAGGTCAAGCAGTTCCCGCAAATAGCGCGTTCCTCCTTGCACGTTCGCGGAAGGATCCAAGGGGTCTTCTACGCCCAGACGCGAAGCCGTTTGCGGCATGAGCTGCATCAGCCCCTGCGCGCCCTTGCGCGAAACGGCGTTGGCATTGAATCCACTCTCGGCGCCAATCACAGTCATAATCAAATCCGGATCAATACGGTTGTTGCTACTGGCCAGGCTCACCATTTCTTGCAACGTTTTCGGCACAGTTGGTATCAAGGCCCGCGCTTCAATCGCTTCCCGAGGAGAATAAATTTCCGGAGGCAACTCCTCCTCTTCAAAACGCACAACCTGGTCGGTCGGAACGTCCACAAAGCTGCCTGACAAGTCCGCGAAGTAAAGCCGCGTCACACCTTCTCGCACTTCGTGACGCGCGAGGCGCATGGTGAAACCGTTCTGCAGGATCACCACCTCGGCCGACGATGCGGAAAGGCTCGCGAACGCGAGCAGCAAGATGGTGACGCCTAATTTAGTGCCAAGTCTCATGTTCAAACGGAAACTTACTTTGGCCGGTAACGGTGAAAGCCAGAGAAGCTCCAACCTCTGAGTTTCGACCCGCAGCGATAATTGTCTTTGCGCTATCGCAAACAGCCACCGGAACCAGCCGTTCGGCAAAGAAGTTCAGAGTCGCGACACGTCAAGACTTTCGAAACGCACACCCACCCTCGACCGGCCGTTTGCGGCGAGGCGAGGCCCAACGCGGACTACCTGGCCCTTGCATCGCCACTCGGTCGTCGGTTGGCCCGTAATCTCCTCCGGCAACTGGAGTTGCAATTCGACCGTAGAACCGACCGGAAGGAGTAACTCAGTCTCTAGTAGGGCTCCCCTCCCGGAGAGATCAATCGATTCCGCTTTATGCATTCGACCGTCGGCCGCCCCGATGCGGAGTCGCAAGGGAATTCGCAAAGTGTGGCGCTCTGTCAAACGACGATCAGGAATGGCAATGCTGGTGTTCATAGTTCACGGGGATGAGCTGAGGACCGGGACGAATTGGAATATACGACTTGGTGGGCCTTGTCCTTGCTCAACGTCAATTCCTAGTCAAATTCTGTTTTCCTCCGGAACACTCTCAGCAAACCGCATGCCGATTCTCGGCCGACGGCCTTTTAGGGAGCATCGGCAGGCACAGGCAGGGCGAAGGCGTAGAGAACGTCCTCGACGGCGAAGAGGAGATATTGGCGACCGTCGAGCTGGTAGGTCATCGGCGAGGCATCGAGGCGGCCTCCGACGTTCAGGTGCCACAGGGTTTTGCCGGTGGCGGGATCGAGAGCCAGGAGATTGCCGGAGTTGTCGGCGCTGAACAGGAGATGGCCGGCAGTGGTAAGAATGCCGGCGATGGTTTCCCCGTTCCCGAGTTCGTGGTTCCAGACAAGTTTGCCGGTGCGATAGTCGAGCGCTCGCAACGTGGAATTGGCCCACAGGTTGATGTCGCGCCCGGCCCACCCTTCGGGCTTACCCGTAGCGGTTAGGTAAAAAACACTGAAGATGCGGCGGGCATTGACGTAGAAGAGTCCGGTTTCGGGATCGAAGCTGGGCGCCATCCAATTGCTGGCGCCGTCCGAGCCCGGCTCGACGAGAGCACCATCGGGGCTGGGAGCGGCTTCCGGCTTGGCGATGGGACGCCCTCGAGAGTCAATGCTCTTCGCCCAGGTTTGCTCGATGAACGGCGCGGTGAGCAGATGCTGTCCGTTGGTGCGATCCAGCACAAAGAAAAAACCGTTGCGGCTGGCTTGCGCGAGGAGCTTGCGCGGCTGGCTGTTGAATGCAGCGTCGAACAGGACCGGGGTCTCAACGGCATCCCAGTCATGAACGTCGTGCGGCGAGGGCTGAAAATACCAAGCGAGCTTCCCGGTATCAGGGTTCAACGCTACGATGGAGCAAGTGTAAAGATTGTCGCCGGGGCGCGCGTCTCCTGCGAGGACAGGATTGGGATTGCCGGTTCCCCAGTAGAGCAGATTGAGCGCCGGGTCATAAGTGCCGGTCATCCAGGTCATGCCGCCACCATGGAGGAGAGCGTCCGGGTCCTTGGGCCACGTTTCAGAGCCCGGCTGGCCGGACTCGGGTTCGGTGTACCAGCGCCATTGGATCGCTCCCGTCTCGGGATCGAGGGATTCGAGGAAGCCACGAATGTCAGTGACGTCGCCGGAGACTCCGACGATCACGTGATCGCGAACGACTAGGGGCGCCATGGTGGCAAAGTAGCCAAGCTGAGGATCGGCAAGCTCAACGACCCAACGGACGTTTCCGTCCTTGGCATCGAGACAGACCAGGTGCGAGTCGGGCGTTGTGAAGTAGAGCCAGTTTTTGTACATGCCCAAGCCGCGATTGCCGATGTGGTCGCCTTGGGATTCGCGATGGTAATGCCATATTTCACGGCCGTAGCGTGCATCGACGGCCCAAACGTTGTCAGGAACCGTAAAGTAAAGAATGCCGTTCACTTCGAGTGGAGTTGATTTGATCGTGGAAGCGTGGGGATGAAAGACCCAGGCGAGGGTGAGCGCGCCTACGTTAGCGGCGTTGATCTGGTCGAGCGGGCTGAAGCGCTTTCCAGAATAGTCTCCGTTATAGGTCGGCCAGGTGTCTGTGGCGGCGGGCTTCAAGAGAGCCGCTGGATCAAGCCCTTGCGCGAAGATTCGCGGCATATACAGGCTCACGGTCGAGAGCATAAAAAGGGCAAGTCCTATTCGAATGCCTAAACCAAAGCTCGTCGTCTGAACAAGGGGTTTCATCATCTCTATTTAAGACTTTCCAGATAGGCAAAGAGGTTGTGAATATCTGCCGGCCTCAGTTTGTCGAGCAGTTCGCGATGGGCAGCCAGGGGATCCTCGAATTCCACCTTTACGTGATCGCGCGAAAACGACCGATACCAACCGGAGCCATCGCGCAACGCAACCACGAAATCATCAGCGTGTTCGACGGGACCTTTGACCTGCTCTCCCGTCGGCAGCGTCACGACGGCGATGGTGTGCTGGCCCCTGGGATAGAGCATGCGTGATTGCAGGTCAACGGGAGAGTACTTGGTCCCTATGGCGGCGAGGTCGCCCGCGGGGGAATGGCAATTCTTGCAGCCACCGCCGGCATTGAAGAATGTCTTCCCGGCATCGGCATTACCGGTGAGCAGCTTCTCGATGGGGTAGGTACGGGAAACTCCGTTCGAATTCAGCGCTTCGGCGGCGCGTGCGTGAAGATAAGCGGCGATGTCCTGCACCTGCTCATCGGCCAGCGCCATCGCTGGCATGCCTTTATCGGGTCGCCCGAGACGAATGACTTCGCCGACCTTGTCACCCTTTACGTCATGAGCCACCAGCGGCGAGCGGACTAGGTCCGGCCCGCGGGCGCCTGTGGCATCGGGACCGTGGCAAAACCCGCAGGACTGCTGGAAACTTTTCTGACCTCGCTCGACGGCCGGATCTGGAGTACCCGATTGCGACCATGCCCGGGAATTCCACTGAGCGAGAAGGAAAAGGGCGGCTGAACAAAATACCGCGGTCCTGGCAAGTTGCCGTTGCGAGGTGACCTGGTTCCCACGAGTATGCACTCCGCATTCCTCCGTCCATTGTGGTGCTGTACTTGGTGTCGAGAAATCGGCCATAGGACAAAAGCGACGAAACGCGGAGATTCTAGCATCCCACGCCGGGCAGAGCCATCCTCCAGCCGCAAATAGATAAAGCGTTTAGGCGGTCACACTTACCAAAAAGGTGTGCCAAGTGCCGAATCAACCCATGCGCAGCATCGGAACCGTTCCCCTCTCGATTGTCAATTCCCGTCCTGTTCGTCCGACTCCGGGGCGGCCGCGACAACCACCACAGCAAGATTGTTCGCGCCCAGAACCCGGTTGAAGGCTGGCAAATCGTCCTTAAGAAGCTTTTGGAATTCCGAAGTCGGACTCGTCATCTCCGTCTCGATGGAGCGGAGCGTGCCTAGCTGCGCATCGGTGGGCGCGAAGTCTGCAGCGCCAGCGACATCGCCTCCACCGGTGCCAACCTCGGCATTGAGCCAAATCAGATTCAGGTACGCCTGGTAGGGCTCGACGAAGTATTTGTCGTCGCTATTGACTAGGGCTGGCGAAACCAGTTTGTATTCGATCGCCTGGATTTTGTGATCCATCGCTTCTACGGTCTCGAGAAGTTCGGCCTTGTGTTTGGCTTCCGGACTGTCCAGAGCTTGCTCTTGGGCGGGTTCCGGCTCTTGATTGTCCTCTTCTTCCTCGCCCATTCCTTGTGGTTTTTCCTTTTCCTTCTTTTTGGGAGGGCGGAGCATGGTTTCGATGACTTCGAGTTGTTTCCGCATCCACTCGATCTGGTTGACTGTGCCAGAAACGCTCGTGATGTCGTCGCGAATTTGGAGCAGGGTTTTCACCGAAGAGTTGATGTCCGCTTCCGAACCCGGGGAGCGCGGATCGCGGCGGACGGTGATGGGTTGCGTGTAAGTCTGTCCTTCCACCTTGAGACGCACGGAATAAATTCCTGGAGCCACGATGGGGCCGACCTCGGCGGGCTTGGCGCCCCAGTGGGTGATGGGCCGCGAGTCCTCGTCGCGAAAACGCGGCTCATTCCATATATGCGAATTTTCGGGAGCCACAGTGCGAAGCGCCACCAACCGCGGCGGATCGTAGCGCAAGTCCCATTTCACGCGGTTCATTCCCGCGCGGCCCTTGGCCTGAAGTTTGCGAACTAGTTTTCCGTCAGCATTTACGATTTCGAACTCGACCGGATCCTTGGGTGCCCCTTTCAGCGTGAAATTCAGAAAAGCATCGCCGCCATGAGTAAATCGGTAGGCGGCGCGCGGCTCAAGAAAAACTGTGGCCACATCAGTGTGAATTTTGGCGAGCTGCTCAAGAGGCGTAATGTCGTCAAGAATGTAGAGTCCCCGCCCGTAGGTTGAAATCACCAAATCGTGAAATTCCTTTTGCACCACGGCCCAGGTCACCGGGGCGTGCGGCAGGCCATTGTCCAATGCCGTCCAGTGTGCTCCGTCATCCAGTGAATAGAAGAGTCCGTTTCCCGTGCCGGCAAACAGCAGGCCTTGGCAGTTTGCATCTTCGGTGACGGTGCGGACGTAGGAGAGTGCGTGCTTCGGAAGATTTCCGGTGATGAGCTTCCAGGACTTGCCAAAGTCAGAAGTCTTGTAGATGAAAGGATCGCGGTTGTCCACCAGGTGAAAATCAACGCTGATGTAGGCCGTGGCGGGATCAAATGTCGAAGGAGAGATGCTGGTGATCGTACCCCAGACCGGCATCCCGGAAATGTTCTTCGTCACGTTCGTCCAATTTGTCGCACCGTCCTTGGTGTACCAGACCTGGCCATCATTTGTTCCCGCCCAAATCAATCCTTTCTGGATCTTGGAGGGAGCAATCGCGAAGACTACTTCTCCATAAAACTGCCCCAGGTTGTCGCCCACGAGCCCGCCGGAGGGAACAATGTGGCTGGGATCCTGCGTCGACAAATCCGGGCTAGTGACTGTCCAGCTTTGTCCTGCGTTCGTGGTCTTAAAAATAACCTGGCAGCCGTAATAGACGATGTTGTGGTCGAAAGGATCGATGGCCAGCGGCGGCGTCCAATGGCACCGGTACTTCAGCGTGTTTGGCGGTGAATCGAGAGTGTGCAGCCACGGGCTGACGGACCGTGCGTGTTTGTGGCGGGCGTCCCAACGAGTGACGGAATTCCCGTAACAAGTGGCCCATACGACGTTCGGATCGACAGTGTCCGGGACGGTGAATCCAGATTCGCAACCGCCCATGCGGCGATCCCACCCGGTTTCCTGCGAGTCTACCGGCACACTGGGACCGCGCATGTTTCCGTCGTCCTGCATATTGCTGTAGAAGTAGTACGGAACCTGATTGTCGACATCTACGTGATACATCTGGCCGATCGGAAGAGTGACACGATGGAAGCCGCGGCCGTGTACGGTCGTGATGTTCATCCCCGCGTCATCGGTGATTACAAAACGATCGGGCTTGGTGGGATCGATCCAGATATCGTGAGTGTCTCCGCCCCAGCGTACTTCTTGAAAATTCAGTCCGCCATCGAGTGATTGATGAAAAGAGCTGTTGGCAACGTACACTTCGTTGTCGCTTCCGCTGGAGACGGCGATTCGAATGTAATAGCCGGCGCGTCCGATCAAAGCCCTTTGGAAATTCACCGCCTTCCAGTGTTCTCCGGCGTCGTCCGACCTCCAGACCGAACCTTGGTCCTTGGTTTGAATTAAGGCAAAAACGCGCTTCGAATTTGTGGGAGCGACAGCGACGTCGATCTTGCCGACGGGAGCGTGCGGCAAGCCGTGCTCTTCGATGCGCGCCCACTTCGTTCCTCCGTCTCGAGAAACATAGACACCGCTTCCCGGGCCGCCGCTCCATTCGGCCCAAGTGTGCATTTCCACTTGCCACATTCCCGCGAATAGGATGTGCGCATTGTGCGGATCCATGGACAACCCGGAGCACCCCACATTTTCTCCGGCAAAGAGCACGCGCTCCCAATGTTGGCCGCCATCGATGGTCCGAAACACGCCGCGTTCCTGTTGCGGTCCAGTGACGCGTCCAAGCGCGCAGGCCAATACGATATCCGGGTTCGCGGGGTGGACAACGATGCGGCCGATTCGGCCGGTTTCCTGCAATCCCATGTTGCTCCAGGTCTTCCCGGCGTCGGTAGACTTGTAAATACCGTTGCCCATCACGTCGCTATCGCGAATCACCCAGGCTTCACCGGTTCCCGCCCAGACGACGCTGGGGTCGGAAGGCGCAACGGCCAACGAGCCAATGGCGGCTGCGGGTTGCTTGTCAAAAACGGGCGTCCAATGATTGCCTCCGTCGATCGATTTCCAAACACCACCGGAAGCCGCCCCGGCGTAGTAGGTGCTCGGATCCCCGGGCACACCAGCGACCGCCGCAATGCGATTTCCGACCTTGGGGCCGACAAAGCGGAACCGTAGCGTGCCTTTCTCCTCGTCGTCGGGTTGCTGCGCCTTCCCTACGGCCAGGCACGCCAGAACGACCACTAGCGCAAAACAAAATCTTCGGCTGCGAGCTAGAGCCACGGAAAACCTCCGGCTGCAAAGGAAAAAATAACGAGACCGCTCTCCGCGAAACGATTCGACACCATTTGACTGGGCGACATCTTCTTATTAGCCCATTCTGATGTCAATTCTCGTTCTTGGATTTCTCGTTCTTGGATTTGTCAGGAGGACGGATCGCTTCTGTTCTCGATCGCGCCGGCCTGTCCGGCCTCGGCGGCCGAATCCGTGGCGGCTTGGCCGGTGATCAAGCGGGCGCCGCGGCTGAAGGTCAGATACTCGAAGCCCCATTGAATGAAAACAAGGACGCGGCTCTGAAACTCCACGATGTAGATCAGGTGGATGAACAACCACATGAGCCAGGCGAGCAGACCGGCTACATGGACTCCAAAAACATTGGCGACTGCCGCCGCGCGGCCGATCACGGCCATTTCGCCTTTATTCAGATAATGGAACGGCGGTGGCTCCTTCTTCCCTTCCACTCGGGCGCGGATCGTTTTTGCAGCGTACCCGCCGCCTTGGATAGCAACTTGCGCGACGCCGGGGAGCGGCTTCCCTTCTTCATCGGGCGTATGCGCCAAGTCGCCCAGGATGAAAATGTTCGGGTAGTCCCTAACGGTGAGGTTGCGATTCACTTTGATGCGGCCGCCGCGGTCGGTCTCCGCGCCGGTGCGTTCCGCTAATTTCGCGCCGAAGGGCGTGGAGGTGACGCCGCCCGCCCACAAAACGGTTTTCGCGGCGAGTCGCCGGATGGTGTCCCCGTGTTTATAGCTGACCCCATCCCTATCGATCTCGTTGACCATCACGCTTTTCGTGACTTTCACGCCGAGGCGCGTGACCAATTTTTCGGCTTTGGCAGAAAGTTCTTCCGGGAAAGCACTCAACACCCGTGGACCGCCTTCCATAAGAATAATCTGTGCTTCCTTCGGATTGATCTGGCGAAAATCGTGGCGCAGCGTTTCATTGGCGATCTCCGCCAGCGCGCCGGCGAGTTCCATGCCGGTAGCGCCGGCGCCAACAATCACAAACGTGAGCCAGGCGCGCGTTTCTTCCGGGGTGGTGGCGCGTTCGGCGCGTTCGAACGCAAAAAGAATTTTGTGCCGGATGGCCGTAGCTTCTTCCACAGATTTCAGGCTGGGCGCCCACTCGCGCCAGGAATCGTTTCCGTAGTAAGAAGTTTCGGAGCCGGTGGCGACGATCAAGGAATCGTACGGGAACGTAGCGCCATCCCGGAGCGTCACGCGCTTGGCCTGGGGATCAACGTCCACGGCTTCACCCATCAGAACTTGGACATTTTTTTGTTTGCTCAAAACCCCGCGTAAGGGCGCGGCGATTTCTCCCGGCGATAAGGACCCGGTGGCCACCTGATAGAGCAGCGGCTGGAAAAGGTGAAAATTCCGGCGGTCCAGCAATTGGATTTCGACGTCCGCGCGCTTCAGCTTCTGTGCCGCGACCAATCCGCCAAATCCTCCGCCGAGGATGACCACCCGGTGTTTCTTGCCCATCGGCGCTCCCTCCGGAGACGCAACTTTGCCGGAACAAGTATCATCTCATTTAGAGTAAGTTTTTTCGCGTTTTGATACGCGGTAGAAAGCAGTCGTATGCGTGTTCATGACTCCGACGCCAGATTCCAGCTTCAGAAAAATACACTGCGCTTCCTTTGCTCCGTGTTGATCAAGAGCGGGACGCGCTCGGAGATTTGCAAGCTGCTCGATCCGGGAGTTTTTGATGATCCCCTGCATCGCGTAGTTTTCGAGGAGATTCGCGAAATGGGGTCGGTTGATTCCCGCCGCTTGCGCGAACTTTTGCCGGCTCGGGTAACCAACCGCGGCTTCCCGGACTTCGATTTGCGGGAACTGCTGGCCCCCTACGAAGTGACGGAAAGAGAAATCGATCATTTATTCGAGAGCGCGCTGCAACTGCTGGACCTCAGCAACCCCGACGAACATCGGCAAACCCACTAGCCATCGAATGAATCCCCCGAGAACACAATCGTTCTATCTTGTCGAGCCGCTGGCGTTCAGCGCTTTTGTCTCCTGGTACATCTGGGAACTCCAGGACGCCTTTTTCTTTTCTTGGCTGGTCTTCCCTGTTTGGATGCTCGCCAGTATCGTCGCTCATGGGGACACTCCAAAAACCATGGGATGGCGAGTCGACAACCTATGGCCCGCCGCCAAGCGGTCCACCCTGGTTTTCAGTGTTTGCATCGCGGGACTACTCCTGGCGGGAATTTTGCTCGGGTCATGGCACGGTCCGATTCACCACCTCCTCGTGCCCAGGCACTTTTTTGGATATATGGCTTTCTGCCTCCTTCAACAAGTTGCGCTGAATTCGTATCTGACCAACCGGCTGCTGGGAGGCTTGACCAGCCCGGCGACCGCTTCCCTGCTCGCCGGTGCGCTTTTTGCGGCGCTCCACTGGCCAAATCCCGTATTGGTTCCGCTCACGTTTATCGGAGGAACAGCCATGGCTTGGCTGTTTGCCTGCGAACGCAACATCATTCCACTCGCGATTGGTCAAGGCATCCTGGGAACTTTAGTTTGGTGGGCGTTTCCGGTGGCATGGCATCACGGCTTACGCGTGGGGCCAGGCTTCTACACGTTTCATCTACGATAGTTCGCGCGATCTACAGATTCAAGTGGCCGTATTTTGCGACGGACGCTCGGTCCCTCGGCAAGATGTGATTCCCTTTCGCGTCGTTGCTCCAGACACCGGCAATCTGGCAGCCGCACTGCGGGCAAGCGCCTGCTTTGAGGCGATTCGCGAGAACATCATGCCAAGAGCGGCGCACC
>Ga0307478_10000718_pt1 | contig 32398 bp, 37 predicted proteins | sample atmos_gasesECM4C_2_FD_203713 | JGI IMG/M metagenome (GOLD analysis project Ga0307478, IMG submission 203713) | Hardwood forest soil microbial communities from Morgan-Monroe State Forest, Indiana, United States - atmos_gasesECM4C_05 | ecosystem: Environmental > Terrestrial > Soil > Temperate...
TCCACTCCTCCGCATAGTGCTAATCTTCTGCATTGCCGGTCTCCTTTTCTTTGTGCCTCGAGCACGTTGAACATTGGGAGCGTATCGCATCCCGCCAGGAGACCGGCCTTCTCATCCCATCTGATTAACGCGCTTTCCGTAGAAGTGCCACACACGGTCAATCCAATTTTTTCGACGCACACCGTGCGGAGGTTCAATTAGTAGTCGAATAGTGATCAACGAGCGGGCGTAATTCAGTGGCAGAACAGACGCTTCCCAAGCTTCGGACGCGGCTTCTCGTTCCTCCTCGTAGCGAACAATCCCCGAATAAGCCTCATTTCCGACCTGCTCGGACATGATCCTCCATATCTGTTTGCCATTGGCGTAAGTGAGGATAAGGAAGCGCGGTATTTACTCGCCGAGATTTGCACCAAAGAGCAGCGTAATCCACCAAGCGTACGTGGCGTGGATGAATCCCTGCCTGGTGGAGAACGCGGTCAAGCGACCCGTCCTTTTCCGCGTGCGACAGAACATGACCCCTACCCCAGTTGAACAGGCGTTGCCAACTCCTCGATTTGTCTTCGTAAGGGGCTGAAATCTCTCTATTCACAAATTCAAGCAAACTGGGAGATTCTTGGCGTACTTCAAGGGAGACATGCGGCGGCAATTGGACGTTCGCCCCTCTAAATAGTGGGCGCAACCAGTAAACCAGTACCTCAAAGTCGAGGTACTTCTCGACGGCCTTCGCTACCGCGGCACAACTGACGTCACCACGGAGTTTCCAACTCAAGGCTGATCGCCTCCACCGCGCAAAAGTGGGAAATGGCGCTGGCCGTCGTTTCCCCCACTCGCTTTCGCAATGTTCCCAATACGCCCAGTATCCCTGGGATCGAGTGTCTCGGAATCCATAGAACACGAGCGCATCGAGCCACCCCTTCTGTTTTGCAAACCCGAAAGCTTGATTGTGAATCCACGGAAGTAGCTGGAGGCCCAGCAGTTCCGGCTTGTTTGAACGAGCCGCCTCTGCCGCAAAGCCGGGACAACGCTCTCGCAGAATTGCTTTGAGCCAGAAAGGAGCACGACGTTCTGATTCAACAACGGCGCGGGCCCAGAGTGTGAAGGCCTGCCAGTCGATGTATTCCTCGTAGGCCCTGTGGAAACGATCCCATGGAACCTGCATCAGCTGCAGGCGGGCTCGGCGACTGGCAATGTGCCCGACTCTTTTTTCGAGCTTGGAAAACTTCGCTGTCTTCATTTGATCGATTGCACGTTGCACCAGCTACTTGGAAATTGGGCGCCGAATGGTGTGAGCTTCCCGAGGCTACAGAGAATCGATTACAGATTCAAGTGGGTCAAAGAGGGAGCGTCGTGGCGAAACGCGTGCCTTGGGGACTCATCTGAGCCATTGCACGTCCGCCGCTGCCGTCTACAAGCTTGGCACAAGAACAGCGTCGCATTCTATATCGCGTGCATCACAGCCGACGCTGCGGTAGACCCCGATCTGACTCGGATCCATCCAAACGCAATCCCCGTGGCGACGAAGCAAATCCATTGCACTGACGTGCTAATGGGGTGGAGCGTGGCGAAAGGTACAGCGTGGCCGCGAGGCCGATAGTCGGTCCACTCGTGCATGTAACGACAGGGAGTAAACTTCCACGAAAAAGCGACTCTTCGATGACTGGTCCCGAGCAACCCGTCGACAACCTTCCCTCGTTCGGAATCGCTTGCCCCTTCAGTTTCTGCAATAAAGGTCGCGGTCAGCGAAGGGAAATCCGTTGCTTTCCTTGTGTTGGCTTTCATATCAAGAACCCCGTTGCGTGTGACCTGTCACGTGGAGGTGCTCAAATTCAGGGACTACTTCAAACGGGTTGGCAGGCGCGCAGACGGCCTCTCCGATTTGGTCGATTCGATCAAGTGAGACGTTGCCGATAAACTGCGCTCCGATTCGAATGTGCGTGATCCGGGTCGCGTCAAGTCCCATCAGCTTCGCACATGTCGCATCCGCCGCCACCGGATCATCGGCTAGGACAATTCGGTTGAGCGGCCGCGGATGTCCATTCAGTGGTCCATTTCCTTCCATTGCCACAATCGCATCGGCGATCACAAAGTGGACTGGCACCGTGGCGCAGACGTCCAGGATACTTTCCTGAATGCCTTTCCAGTGGAGAATGTTCTTTGGCCAGCCGTATTTCGCTCCAGGGACAACTCCGAACATGTTTTTCATGCTGAGGGTGACGCCCGACCAGTGATGCGTCTTCACTTTTGGCATGGAAACGACGAGATCGGCCTCTAGCACAGTGCGCGGCAACCACAGGCGTTCCATGCCAGTGTACGTTGCGAGCAGAGGCGTCACAACCAGTTCGCCCCGATTCAGGTCAACAAAGGGAACTTTTAGTTGGCGCAGTTCTTCGCTGAAGCCGCTCTCGAGTAGAACTAGCTCCGTGTCCCTTTGGTGCCCAGGCCCTTCGCCGACCAGCACGTTCTTTGCACCGAGACGTCGAAAGCACTCGACTGCGGCGGCGACCAGGAGAGGGTGAGTGTTGATGTGGCTTCCGGGTATGTATTCGACGAGGTTCGGTTTGAGTAGGACAGTCTTCCCGCGAAGGTCCAGGTGAAACAGCTCCAACCCGGAATACAACATATTTTCCAGGTTGTGAGAATAGGATTCGGCCCTCAGAATCGCCACTCTGGAGCGCGGCAGCTTCCGACTTACGTGATACCTGGGACGGTTCAGCAGGGCGGTGGTCGTTGCACCGGCAGCCAAGCCGAGCGACGCCGTTAAGAAAGTCCTTCGATCAAGTTTCATGAGCTACTCGAAACGGGTTGCTCCCTGCGGCACAACAGAATGCGAGCGAAATGACGGCGAGAGTCGCACAATCGTTGACCTTTCCAGGATCAACAATTGAGGAGAGGCGGTCGGTCAACAGTTCCGTGGGGCGTCCAAAGGCATCGAGGGCGAGGATCGTCCAGGCAAAGCTCCACGGGGCGAAGCAAGTCTCGGCGCGTTGCTCGAGCCAGTTAAGGCTCGCCGTTATAAAATCGTTCGGAGGCTCACTCAATAGAGAGAGCAGAACCAGGGCCGTTGCATCCGGATGGGGAGCGAGCGGAAATCCGTAGACGACTCCGTTGCCGGCGTTCCATCCTCCATTGGGGCAAATCCGGTCGTACAACATTTCCACGCCGCGACTGATACGAAGTTGTACGAGGCCTTGTCGTGAAATGGCACGGGCATGCTTCAAGGCGAGGAGCGAATAGGCGGTCGGCACCACCCAACTGACTGTCTCTGGCATCCAGGGCCAGCCGAACTTGTCAGGATCAAAGCGGACGTGGTGATCGCTGGTTCGGAACTTCCATTTCCATAGCCAATGTGACTCCCAGCCTTTCGTTCGAACGAGCCACTCGATAGCTCTATGACCCACCATCTCTTGGGCACAACAGCGGTTAAGAGCATAGAAAACCAGCCCCGTCAGTCCAGACCCTCCCGCGTCGTCACCACTGAAGGCTGGCCAACTACCGTTTGCGTTCTGACTGCGAAGTAGAAACTGGACAGCTGCGTCCCGTTCGCGGACCGAGCTGGACGGCAATGCCAGGAGGACCAAGGCCGTGGGTTCGATGGCCGACTGCGTCGTATGTGAGCTGAAGGGCCAACCTCCCTCAGGCAGTTGGCGGTCGATGAGGCCCTGAACGCAAACGTGATTCAGCTCTTGAATGTCGTGCACGGGTTGGGTTCTAGGGGAGAACAACCAGATTGTCAAATCTCCTGAAACTGTCCGAAAGAAACCGTCGAGGAAGTTAGTTATGAAGTATGAGATTGCCTAGAAATGGTTCGCAGTGCGCAGGTGATAGCGGAACAGCCGAGCTTCACTGACAAGTTTCGGGCAGGGGGATGACAGTTAAGTGTGAATTGCGAGGCCGCAACTTGTTAGTCATGAAGTATGTAATTGGTGAGATTGCTTTTCTTGGCCTGCGCTTTGGAATCAGTTTGTGTCTGGCCACACCCGAGCCTCGAACGACAGCAGAAAGCCGAGCGAAGTTAGCCATGAAGCATGCGATTGGCAAAATTTGTTTTTTCGTCCCTCGCCCTTGTGCGCTCGGGTCGTGGGCAGTGAGACAGCGCCTGCTGCGAGGTCTTTCCCAGGCCCGCGCGGAGGGACCAAGATCGAAGTTAGCCATGAAAAATTCGATTGGCTGAAAAAATTGCCGGGAGCGATTGTACTTTGTCGGAGAATCTTTGAGAGTCCTTCTCTAAGGCGCCCCATTACCTTTCGTTCCAACAGAGTGGAGTCTCCACGCGGGCCTTATAGATAGTCCCGGTCTGGGCCCAACACACAATCGAAGGAACTTTGTATTTCCAGACGGCCCGAGCAGATGGGTCATGTCGGTCAAGTGCGTGTCCGACGGTTCTGCGGTATGTTGCGCCCCCGCAGCGGAGGCGAGAACTGTGTTTCGGTCGGCCGGAGAACTCGCGAAAGGGCTTCGTGACGCACGCTACGTGATCGATCCCGTTACGCTTCAGGTGGTGTACCTGGCCGCAAAGATGCAGAAACCGCTCTTGGTCGAAGGCCCACCGGGTTGTGGAAAGACCGAACTGGCCTACGCGGTTGCGGCTGCCGCCGATACCACCGTGGAGCGCCTGCAATGTTACGAAGGAATCACGGAAGAGAAGGCCATCGGCAAGTTTGACGAGTCCTTACAGCGGCTCTTTCTGGAGACGCAAAAGGACTTCTTGGACCAGGACTGGGACGGAATCCGAAACCGGCTGCACTCTCTCGATTTTTTCGCAGAAGGTCCGCTGTTGCGGGCGCTCCGGCACGAGTTCAAGCCTTGCGTGTTGTTGATCGACGAGCTCGATAAAGTGGACCACGCTTTTGAGGCGCTACTTCTGGAGATCCTGAGCGCATGGCAGGTCACCGTTCCCAAACTAGGAACAATCAAAGGAGAGAATCTTCCGTTTGTCGTATTGAGTTCGAACGAGGAGCGGCGCCTGGGTGACCCGTTACGCCGGAGATGCCTGTATCTGCGGTTCGACTATCCCGCGGTCGAGCGCGAAGTCGAGATCCTGGCGGTACGCAACACAAACCAGGACGCGATGCTGCTCGGTCAAATGGCTGGTCTAGCACACGCGCTACGCGGCTGGAACATGGAAAAACCGCCGTCGATCGCCGAAATGCTGGACCTGGTGCAGGCACTTCAAATCCTCGGTCTCAAAGAGATCATGCCGGAACAGAGAGACGTTCTCTTGCCATTGTTGGCCAAGACGGAAGGAGATCGAGGCAGACTTCTGCTCCGCGAGGGCTTCGAGGGCCTCATTGTGGATTCGAAGATGTACAGAGACAAGCTCAAATGGAAAAGGAGCTGCGGGTTGGCCGTTGTTTGAGAATTAGACCGATGAACACGATGGCAAGAGCTCTCATTCTCCTGATTTGGTTCAGTGTACCGGCGGTCTGGGCTGGGGAGCCAATAAGCGTCCGCGAATTCTCCGAGCGATGTGCGGCATCCTACGCCTCGGCCTTCGAGGTCCCTGTAGAACTTGTGGATGCAGTCATCAAGGTGGAGTCAGGCTGGAATCCTTATGCGGTTTCTAGGAAGGGCGCGGCGGGCCTTATGCAGCTTATGCCCGCTACCGCAAGCCGGTTCGGAGTGCCAGACCGATTCAACATCGAGGAGAACATTCGAGGCGGAGTTGCTTACCTGGCCTGGTTAGTCCGTCTGTTCAATGGCGATTTACGACTGGCAGTTGCCGCCTATCAAGTGGGTGAGTCTCAGATCCTTTCGCAGGGCCTAGCATACTCCTCTCGGGAGGTTTTTCTCTATGTGAGTCGTGTAGCACAGTTGTACCGCGCCATGCGGCGCGGGACGGCACGGAGACTCGCAACACAGAACTCCCCGGCAGGGCTTGGAGGTGGACGATGAAGATGCTTCGCGGACTTTGGCCTTTTTGTTTCTTTCTTGGGATTGGTGCGGCCTATGCGCAAGTTCCCAAAGTCGAGTCACGGATTGTTACCGAGATGAACCTCGAAGGGAAAGTCACCGTGGTCGAGGTGGCAGCCCGGTATGTCACCACCATCCGCCTGCCGGAGGCCGTGAACTCGGTCGTCGTAGGGGATGCTTCCGCCTTTCAAGTCGAGCATTCAGAGCGCGAGCCGAGACTCGTTTTCGTAAAAACTCTCACAACCAAGCCCTCTGAGACGAACCTTCTGATTTCGACGGCGGGCGGACACGAAGTCAGCTTGCTGTTGGTCAGCCGGGGAGAAAGTAATTCGCCCGATCGGACTCATGTTGATTTCCTGCTGAAATACGAGGCTTCCAGGGGCTTTTTCGTCGCGCCCTCCGCATTCCCTTTCGCATTGGTCGGAGCCACAGTCCCGTTGACGGAAGCCCGGGGAATCGAGGGTCGAGAAATCAAGAAGCCCTCGAAACCCGGAGAAGGGGCGAGTTCGGTCTTCTCGGCTGTCGGAGATCCTGCGGCACCTCGGAATGACGCATCGACGGAAGACATTCAAAGTCGCGGCCTTGACCAGTTTCTCGAGCAACAAGAGCGCGCACCGTTGCCGGTCCTGTACGGCCAACGCGTAGGCGAAGAAACGGAGAGTGGCGATCGAGTCCGTGCCGGTGTCAGCCGCGTGGTCGACGGAGGCCAGCAAGTGGTCGTCTTGTTCTCGGTCGTAAATCCGACCAAGCACGCCATCCTGTTGATGCCGCCACAGGTGCAACTGGGGGGAAGAACAACGTCCGGAAAGCTGATCCGGCACGAAAAATGGTCAACGGCGGAGCAGTTACAGGTGCTGGATTTTCGCTTGACCAGGCGCCGGTTGGGACCTTCCGAACGCGCCGACGGTGTCGTAGTGTTTGAGCGTCCACCGTACAAGCAATCCAACGAGATGCTCTTGTTGCAGGTGGCGGAGTCAGGGGCTGTGGACCGCCCCGCCTTGGCGCCAATTGGGTTCGGAGTGAGCAGTTCGCGGGAGGACCGACATGGCAGAGGAAAATGAGGAAAAGACCGCGGGAGCTCCAGAAGCCGGCCCTGCAGAAGAGCCTCTAATCGATGAAACTAAAGTTTCCTCTCGTCCCGGATGGCGTGAAATTTTTCGTCAAGCCTTCGACAAGGCGCGACGGGAACATCAAGTTACGAATCGGCGCGAACTGGGACGCGACCGGAGTCGTTCGCTCTTTCTGCTAGCAGGAGCTGCCATTGCGGTACTCCTCGTGTTCCTTGGCGTGTTTTCCTCGTCGAACACGGCGAGGAAATCGACGGACGCGAGGCGAGCGGGAGCGCCGGACTTGGGACGTAGGGAAACTCCAGGCCAGCAGGCGACAGGGCAAACGGGATCGGTGACGCCTCTGCTGAACGCGCAAACGGGCCAACCAGAGGCAGCAGGCAGCCAAGGCGTTACTCCTGAAGATGTTGGCAGAACCGCGCGGCCAACCCATCCATCGATTGGAACGCAGCCAAGGCCCGCGACCGCCCCGGTTGCCCGGAATGCGGCGCCATACGCTCTAGGGAAAATTGATTTTTCAGATCCAGCCACCCACCAGCAAGCACCGGCACCTGCCAAATCATCAGTGCAGTCGGCGTCAGATGACCTCCGTAAGCCGTCATTAGTGTTCGTTCGGAGTGTGCAAAGCAATCCCGCAAGTGTCGGCGCGAGAATGGCTGCGAGCGCACTAGAGGAAAGTCCGGTAATGCGGGATTTGCCAGTCGGAACGAGATTGGTTGCCCGGCTCCAGTCAGTTGTGAACAGCGCCATCAAAACGCCGGTCGTGGCGGCCATCGAGTACAACTATGAAAAAGATGGACAAATCATTGTGCCCGCAGGCGCAAAGGCACTCGGCACCCTCCAGCAAGCAGACCGCTCAGGATGCGTGGCGATTCGGTTCGACACGATGCAAATGCCAGACGGAACCACGGAAAAGATTGACGCCTCAGCAATGAGCCTTACTTACGGACCCCTTAAGGGCAATATCAGCGGAAGAGGAACGGGTACCCGTTTCCTTGTGCGAACCTTCACAGGCCTCGGGACCGTAGCGACATACCTGGTGGGGGCCGGAGGCAGCAACGGTTTCAACGGGCCACTTTCGGAGAGCGCGCTGCTACGCGACCGCATCGCCACAAACATCGGGATTGCGGGAGACCAGGAACTGAACAGCCTGGCTTTCAACCAAAACATCGTCGTCACAGTGCCAGGAAACACGAGGTTCTACATCGTAGTTGAAAAAAACGCAACATTGGATGGAGGGCAGGGAGCACAGGTGCGACCAACGGCAATGCAGCAGGTCAACAATGTGGCTCTCCCTGCGTCAGACGAACTCCGCCAGCTCTTGCAGCTCAGGCGGGAACTGAGCGAAATGGCTCAGCAAGCGGGCACGCAAAACACCGCGCCGCAGGTGCCACAGCAGTAGCGAGGTTGATCGGGGAATGGAGCCCAATTGGAAACCGCTTGTAGACAAGCTCGGCGAGGAGCAGTCCGTCGGCTTCATGTTCATGGAGCGGGTGAATGGGATCAACTTGTACAAGCATGGCATCGCCAGGAAGTATTTGAACCTCGATGATTCGGGCTGTGTTTGCGTGTGCTATGAGAAATGGCGATTCAAGAAAGCCGATTTTGACGATCAACTTGGGAAGCTGGAAGCCGTTCTAGCGCAACTCGGGGAGACTTTGCAAACTGTCTACGATGAATCCTACATCGAGCAAAAGAAAAAGGCGTTGCAAAGATTTGGCATTCCGTACGAGCGAATTGAGATTCAACCAAAAGACCTCTCACTAAACTAGGGCCTCCTCAATTCCTGCATAGGATTCTCTCCCCGAAACCATCGTTGTCCTGAATACGTGTGTGGTGTCGATAACGCTACACACCAATTACGTTATTTTTCGATGCTCCGCGATACCTCGTAGATCGCTCCTAACTTTTTTGACAAATGCGAGAACTGGTTTTAGTTTTCCCCGCGCTTCAGGCGTTCCTCTTCGATCTGTTGAATCTCTTAGAGGCGGCGAAGCAGAAAGGGGACGAAATCCATGAAGGCGAAGGCGGGCGAGACATGGAAGCGAGGACTGGCTGTGTCCGCGATCTGCTTCATTTTAGGAAGTCAGATCGTTTGGGCGCAGAGTCTCGGCCCTCAACCGCAGTTTAACGTTGCGGTGCAGGGCCAAACGGGCGCGCAGCCGGAAGGTGCCTTCCTGAACTTCATCAACTGGATTGGCAACGTCATTGCCCCTGTGGGGGCCGGAGGCGCTGTCGTCGGCGCGGTTGTTTCTTGGCTGCACGGGCGCGGTGTCGGCCGGTGGCTCGCAGCAGCTGCGGGATTGCTGGCAGTTTCAGGGATCACCCGGTTGATCGAGTTCTGGATCACCAATGGAACCGGAGGCGTGACGTAAAACCGAGGCGGCACGCATCCACGGCGGGGCCGGCGGGCAGTCCTGAAAAGGAGAGAAACGAACCCGGCTGCCTGCCCACCCCGCTTAGGTCTTACTTTGAACTGCTTTCGAGAAGAGAAAGGAAAGTCGGAGCAATGGCTGTCCCACAACTCTTGAACGACATCATCCAAGTCCTCTTGCAGCTCGCGCCCGCCGCTTCCCTGGTCGCGCTGGTCCTCGCGGGAGTTAGCTTGAGGCGCGAGGGTGGAACCACGTTCCTCATTGGTGGTGGTTTTACGAAATGGATGTTTTGGGTGATCGTGTTCGCGACACTGGTGCCACTCCTCGGATGGTTTACTTCGTTCGGAGTTGCGGCTCCGTTGCCGCCTAGAGGGATCGGAACTTCGTGGCTGAGTTCATTGCAGTCGGATATGTCCAACTTCGTTACGAATTTTGTAGTCGGTAGGATGGCAACCAGCCTCGCGGCGTATTTCGTCCTGAGGGCAATTCTGGACACGGCCTCGGGCGGGCACCCTCTACCATCCATCCTCGCCGCAATGTTCCTGCTCGGCACGCAGACAACATATTCCCTCATTCAGAGCTACAACACCGGGTCGCAGTTCGCCGCTGCGGACGTTCTGGACGGCCTGTGGAATTACTTGGCCGGGACCATCATGCCGATCGCAGCGGGACTCGCGATTGTCGGCGCGATCATCAATTTTGCCACCCGCCGTCCGGCCATGCGCCTCGTTGCCGTCGCCCTGGCGATGCTGTGTGTTTCAGGAATCTGGAAGCTGGTGCTTTCGATGGAGGCGTAGGAACCGCGATGGCATTCACGAATGGGATTCTGAACCTCACGAATTGGGCCGGAAACGTGATTCTGCCGACCCTGGCCGGTTTGTTCTTTGCGATCGCCATCTTGCGATTTGCGCGTTCGGAGTCTTATGTGGCCGCGATGTACGGAGGCCTCTTGTGCCTTATGGCCTCTGGCTTGTTACGCGCCATGGAAACGTTCGCCTCGCAGAAGGCTTGGAATGACCCGGACGTTTACTGGATATCTCTGGTGAGTTTGGTGGACTGGATTTGCAATGTGCTGATGCCGGTCTACGCAGGCTTGCAGGTGGCGGCAGGGGCGCTGCGCATGGGCATCATCACGCGGATCCATCCCGCGGAAGGATGGCTGAGGCACTTCGTGGCGGCCGGCCTCTGTTTGCTCCTATCCGGACTTGTACGGATGGCGGAGTTCTTTGTTCTGAAAGGGACCGGTGGAGTTACGTGAGAAAAGGGAAGGGGCAATGTCGCTTGAGGTAACACCTGCGTACCGCAATCTCCGGACGAGAGTCACGTTTTTCGGCCTCGAAGCCGAAGACCTGTTCGCGATTCTCGCCCTGGCGGTCGTCGCGAACATTCTCGGAAGGTTTCTTCACCGGGAGATGTTCGGATTGCCGATGAACATGGTTCTGCAGTACGTCGTGCCCGTTTTGAGCATCCCCGCACTGATGCTGTTCAAGTACGGCAAGCAGCGCGGCTACCTCCAGGACTGGGTCATGTTCCACGCCAAGCCGCACGTCTATTCCGCCCTTGAGCGGGACCGGGAACTCACTCGGGAATACCTGCGGTTGGGAGATTAGGCATGCCAGTGACGGTCGAACGGTACGAGCAATCGGTGAGCGCGCCTCCGTTGTGCGAGCAACTGCGCATCCGGGACTTGCTTGAAGACGTTGCGGTGCAAATCGACGGGTCCTTGGTGGCGGGTTATGAGGTCGGAGGCGTTCAATCGTATTACGCGAGCGATGAGGGAAGGAATCGCGTCAAGGGGCTGCTCGAAGCCCTCGTGAGATCGCTGCCCGAACGATCGATGCGGATGCAAGTGCGGTTTGAGATTTCGGAGGGCACGGGCGACTTGGTATCCCGGTACATCCGGGAGCGCCGGAACGAGAGTCAAGTGCTCCGCGAAATCGATCGCCTGCACGTCGAGCTGTGGCGGAGCCGGGAGACTGCGGGTTTCTACCTCCAGCATTTTCTCCATCTGTACTTCATCTGGAACCCCCGGATTCACCATGAGTCGCCGGACTTTGAATGGAAACGAAAAATGAAATCGAGTGGAGGCCTGAGCCTTTCGACCGCGAAGTGTATCGAACGCTCGCGAGGGGATCATGAGGAGCTTCTCTCCGAATTCAACAGCCTCCTGGCTGGCGTGGAAGCGACGCTGCAAGCGACGGGGATGTCAATTCGACGGATGACCCATCAGGACGTCTTCCTTGAGATCAAGCGCTCGCTTCATCCTCTTGGCCATGACACCCTGCCGTACCGAGCGGCGAGCGAGTCGCTATGGTACGAGAGTGCGCGAAGCCAGGCCGCGAATGTGAATATCGAGGACGAACAGGATGACTACCTGAAGATCGCTGGCCTGCTTTATTCCTGGATTAGCCTGAAGGACCTGCCGGATGCAACTTTCCCAGGGATCTTGCGTGAGCTTGTTGTTATGGATTTCCCGCTCGTGATCAATGCCGAAGTCACCCTTCCCGACCAGAGCAAATCGATCAAGCAATATAAAGGCCGCTTGCGAAAGATGCTCGCTGCCCAGAAGGATTTTCACGGGGGTTTTCGCATCAACGTCGACGCGCAAGTGGCAGAGCATCAGCTTATTAAGGTACTGCAGGATTTGATTTCGAGTTCACTGAAAGCCTGCCAAATGAGCTTGATCGTGACAACGCGCACCTCGAGGCCCAGTCAAAACCGCATGGAACGCGAAGAGGCCGAGCGCGTCCTGGCGGACCGCCGCCAGCGTGTGTTGCACGCGATTGCGAGGATGAACGGCGGCCGCGGAGTTCCAGAGACCCTTGCGCAGAAGCGTCTCTTCTTTACCGGGCTCCCCGCCATGGGAGGGGAGAATCGCCGAGAGCTTGATCTGCTCACGCTCAATGCCGCCGATCTGCTGCCCGTGGAAATGCCGTGGAGGGGAACCCCGCATTCACCGCTCATGCTCTTTGAAACGCCCTACCGGCAACTGGTTCCTTTCTCGCCGTTCGACGCAAGCATCGGCGATGCGAACATGCTCATCATGGCGAAGAGTGGCGGCGGTAAGACCTTTATGGCGCAACTCTTCCTGCTCATGATGGCGCGCGCCAACCCGCAAATCTCCATTATCGAGCGGGGTGATTCTTACCAGCCGCTTGTGGAATTGATGGGCGGGCGCGTCATCGACGTGAAGCTGGACGGCTCCGAGACGCTCAATCCTTGGGACCTGCCATTGGGAGAAACAACGCCGAGCAAGGAAAAGATCGCATTTCTCAAAAATCTCACGCGGCACATGATCGGCGACAGCCCGGGCTCGGATAACTCGCTTGTGGACAACCTGCTCAGCGACGCAATCGGCCGGACCTACAAGCGATGCGCCATCCGTTACTCCAATCCAATTCCCACGTTCAACGATCTCCGGGAGGAATTGGCGCAATGGCGTGACGAAGAACGCATGCAGCGCACGATTGACGAGGCCCGCTTGGCGGCAATCAAGTTGCGCGGATGGACGGGAGAAAAAGGGATTTACGCCAAGCTCTTTGACGCGCACACGACGATGCGGCTCGACAGCAACTGGCTTTTCTTCAACGTCGAAGGCCTGAGTTCGGATCCGAAGCTCGAAACCGCCATGAGCATGTTGATCGCGAATGCGGTGGCATCTCGCTCGGGCGGAAAGACGGGGCAGCCGAGCATTACCGTTCTTGATGAATGCTGGTTCCTCTTGGATTCCCCGACGCTAGCTCCTGAAGTGGTTCAACTCTTCCGCACAGCGCGGAAAAGGAATGCCAGCGTTTGGGGAATCAGCCAGACGGTAGAGGACTTTGTAGGAACCGAGTTTCAGCCGCGGGAGCACGGTCCGGGGATCCTCAAAAACGCGAGCACGAAGATCATCGGACAACAGCCGGGAGATATGAGCCCACTCGTGAATCACCTGTATCTAAATCCGGTGGCGCTGAACGAGGTGAAACGCTTCAGCGCGCCGCGCAAAGGAGAGAGTGCCGACGCACTCCTGGTTCTTGGGGAAAAAGCTGAAACGACACAAACGATCCGGATCGTACCGACAACCGTGGACTACTGGGTCTGCACAACGTTTCCCCGGGAGAGAAGGTACAGGGCCTGGGTCCTCAAAAAGCTTGCGGATCGGCCACTGCTCGATGCCTATACCGAATTGGCGCGAAAGTTTCCTCACGGATTGGCGGAGGTTCCGCAACTACCGGAAGAGATCTCGGGTGCGGTGACGGGAGAAATACAGCCATGAAACGGCTCTTTGCCATGATTTCTCCCCGATGGCAGCGACCTCTCCGCTTCGCTGCCTGGGGAATGTTCATCGTCTTCGTCTCAGTGAACTTGCCGTTCTTGTTCGACCTCATGAGTCGTGGGATCGCTTGGATTATGGGGTTGTTTCCTCACGCGGACGAATTATGGAAGGAGTGTCCATGGTGTTTTTGACAAAGGTGCTGTTCGGTGTTTTCTTCGTAGTTTTTTCCTACTGCTTAGTCGTCGCCAAAAGCCGGCGACAGTTGCTTGCTGTCGCCTTGGCAGGTGCACTTGTCGTGGCGCTTGTCGGTCCACCACGCGTACAAGCGCAAGGGAGCCTCGTTGCGGCAATTCAGTCTGTGCTGAACGTAATCAACGGCCTGATCAAGACCGCGTTGAATTCGATCAATTCGGTCCGAACGGCAATCAGCAATTTCTACCAGCAGGCGACCTGGCCCGTCGCCCTGATTAACCAGGCCAAGGCGACCGTGACGCAGATGATCGGCCAGTACAGAAATGTCATGCAGAACGCCTTCAGCATCAACCTGAAGAGCGCCACGCTGCCCAATCCAACCGCACTCGAGAACGCTATGCGAAATCACCAAACAAACGATTTCGCGAGCTTGACCACTTCATTCGGGAGCGCTTATGGCACGGTTCCAAACACGACGACGGCCAGCCCGGCGGATCGCACGATGATGGACATGGACGACGCCATGGCGGTCGACAACTTGAAAACATTGAAGGAAAGCGATGCCGCGGGTGACCTCACTCTACAGGCAGCGGACGATATCGAGAGCGCTGCCAGCCAAGCAGCTCCAGGATCGGCGCCCTTTCTGACCGCGACCGCAGTAGTGGCCAGCATCGAGAGCCAGGCCCTGACGCAGAAAATGCTCGCGGCTGAATTGCGCCAGGAAGCAGCACGCCTGGCTCACGAGAACACCCTTCGCAAGCGCGGAGCCGCCATGACGGGAGATTTGAACACACAGATTCTGAATTTGCTGCAGCGAAAGTAGGGAGGAGAAAGTCGATGAGAAATGCGATCCAAAGTGTGGTGCGAGGTTTGAGGTGGGCTTGGGGACACAAGACCCGTACCGTTGTTCTGTTGGCGGTCTTTACTCTCCTTGCGCCAAACCCCATTAGGAGTCAGTTTGTTGACCCGTGCTGCGCCATCCTGGCGACGGGCCTGACCACAATCAGCAGCACCCTCAGCAATATCATCGGAGGCGGTCTTAACAGCATTCTCTCCGTCGAGAAGAGCATCTCGAATTTTGAGCAATCCGTTGTCTGGCCGCAGAACCTGATCAATCAGGCGAGGTCCCTCGTCGGAAGCGTTCAGGGAATCTTCAACCAGATTCAAGGAGTGATGCGTATTCCCGTGAATAGCGCGACCCTGCCGGCAACGCAGCAGTTTGAACAGAGCCTTCTCTCGCGTGACCCAACCCAGATCGCGCAGACCGGGGCGCAATACACGGCCGTTTACGGTGCCGTACCGAACGCGACCACGGCTTCACCGCAAACACGCGACATGATCGACATGACCGATGCTGCGGCGCAGGCCGCAATGAAGAGAGCCATTGAGATCGATGCTCTGGCGGATCTCGAACTACAGGCGGCAGACCAGATTAACCAGAGCATTCAGGCAGCGGCTCCTGGCAGCGCGCCCATCATTGAAGCGCAGGCAGATACGTGGCTGGTTCGTGCCAATGCTTACACACAGTCCGCAACAGCTGATTTGATGCGCGTGCGTGCGATCGACTTGGCCAACGCGAGCGCAAATGTGAAAAACGGAGCTGCAAACGCCGCCGCTGTACAGCAGCAGATTTACAACCTCCTGAAGAGGCAATAAGCCGTGTTTTATTTTCAGCAACTTTTCCAAACAGCGCTGAACGGGATCGACACCGCTAACGTTACGGGCGCTGTCCTGGGTGTTGCGGGGACGATTCTTCTCCTGAGTTTCCTCTATAGCGCGTACCAGGCGTTCGCCTCAGGGGGAGACGTCCGGATGCTTGCGATTTCGGGAATCAAGTATCTTGCCCTGGGACTGGTATTCGCCAACTACGGCGCGGTCTTTCGCGACGTCAATGGAATGTTCAATTCCGTTGCCAACTTCATTTACAACTCGACGGGCGTGGGGGATCTCTTCGCGAATTGGATGAACCAATTGGCCCAGTATTGGCAGACGAACGGGAATGCATCTCTATGGAATCTTGTGACTGGTCTGGCTTCCGGAGTTATTAGCCTGCTCTTGATCTTGTGCGCGTTCGTCCTATTTCCTGTTTGCTATCTCATCTTCACAGTATTTTATGCTATGTATGGCTCGGTGCTCTACGTAACGGGTCCTTTCGTCTTGGCGCTGTTGCCCGCGCGTGGACTCGGCCAGTTGTCGCGCACCTACCTCGTGAACCTCATGACGTTTCAGGCGTGGGGGCTGATTTACGCAATCCTTCAAGTCCTCATGTCCGCGGTGAATCTCTCAAGCATAAACGCCGTCCTCAATGCGAACGGAGTTCTGAACAGCTTCGTTGGTTCGAGTCAGATGATACTGCTGGCCCTGACAGCAAGTATTTTCTCGCTATCGATCGCGTTGATTCCGTTCATTGCCAGCCGCATTGCCCGTGGTGACGTGGGCAGCACAATGATGACACTCGTCAGCGCCATCACGACGACTGCCAGCACTGTCGCCGGTTTGGCAGCCGGGTCATTCAGCGGTGTTGGAGAGGGTGCGCTCGCTTCTCACGCAGCCGGGGGAGGAGCGGCACCGCCTCCACCGTCGTCGGCGGGACTAGGAACTGCGACGTCCGCGCCGCTTGCCGCTGGCGCAAGTGTCTCTCCAGCCGGAGGTGCCGCGGCTGCGGCCATTTCGTCCACATCGATGTCACCAACACCGCCATCGGGCAGCGCGACGAGTGGGGTGAGTGCTGCCGTACCCGGTGGCGGAGACAGCGACGCTTCCTCCGCGACAAAAACAGCATCTTCTGCCCCTTCCTCCGTTTCGGCAGGGCGTTCCTTCTCGAGACCCGGCCAATATCGCGGGTTCAACATTCCACATGCCATGGCGTGGTATGCCGGCCGCTCGCTTGGGTCGGCTTACAGGGGACTGAGGGGGGAATAGCAGATGAGAAAGATAGATCGGATGCCGGAGCTTCCCGAGGTCACTCGATACACCAAGTATTACGAGCACGACGGCATGCTCCGGGCCTACGCGAACCGCGCCATGCTCCTGGCAATGATCTTCGGCATGCTTGCGATGGGCTCACTCGGATTCGCTATGTACGTCCGCATGCAGCCCCCGACTGTGATCCGCGTGGACAAGGATGGAAACGCCTTGGTTGTCGGCGGGCCCCGCGGCGATAAGGATGCAACGATTAGCCTGTCTGCGGAGGCCTCGTCTGCGGATGCTTCCTCTGGCGTTGCCCCTACAGACCTCGAAGGCAGGGCTGTAATTCGCCAATTCCTCCGTCGATATCTTGCTTACACGCCGGACTCGGTGGACCGAAACCTTTCCGAGGCTTTGAACATGATGACCGCAAACCTGCGCGTCTATTCCATGAACAAACTTCGCGACGAGGATACCGTGGGCAAGATCAAGAACGAGCACATGATTTCGGACTTTGAGATCCGCTCAATGGAACACGTCAAGGGGACACCTTGGACCTACACCGTCTTCGGCGTCAAGGAAGTTCACCGCGTAAAAAACGCGACCGAGGCGACGGATCAAATCGTCGGGCGATACAACGTGCGCCTGGTCGAAACGGCGCGCTCAGAAGTAAATCCGAGCGGACTTCTCGTGGCCGAGTATGGCGAACAACAGATGGTCGGCGAGCGAGAGGTCGGACTGCTGCAAAAGAGCGCGCTCGATAAGGACAGGCCGTAGATGATTTGCCGCCACATGCACCTGAAGGCGGCGGGAGTCGACGAAAGGAGGTCTCGATGGTGGCGGCAGGCGCGACAGAGGCAGTTGGACAAGGGAAAGGCCCGGAAGCTGTCACTTCCTTGCGTGGAACTCGCAAAATGCGATCTGGGCAGACGAACGGAGTGGAAGGGCAGCGGTTCTTTCTTGCCAAACCAGGCGGAAGTCACGGCGTTCCGGAATTCAGTAAGGAATTTGCGGGCGAACCGGAGGCGATGGTGGAGTCACTCAAGACTGGTCTGAGCTACTTCGTGGTTTCCGAGTGGCGAGGCGTTGCGGATTTCTCTGGCAAGAAGCCACAACTAGGGCGAGAAGTCGTTCGCAGTGCGCCTAAGGCCGGATAAGCAGAGTTTCTTTACAGACTGAAGTTGGTCTGTCGAGAGCTGTCCACAAGCTCCAATGATTGTGGATCAGTGCTTGGCTCACTCGACGTGTCCCCGGTCGGGCTCACAAGAGCGAGTCAGCAAACTCCTTGTTTGTTTTTGCCGAGCAAACAAGGGAGAAAGAAGGGTAGCGACGAAGAAGTGAAAGCGTTGAACTGCCCATAAACAACCGAACTGGTCCGGTTCTTCGCGAACCTGGCCGGAAACCTTACCTCGTTTTCGGCCCAGGACAGTGAAGAGACCGGCGGCAACGGCCTCCTTGTCTGTTCTTTGCCGGACGGAAATAAGGAGGACGAAATGCCGACGGAAATAAGCAATGGGATGCCCGTGATTACGCTCGACATCAACGAGATGGGACAAATGAAGAAACGACTGCCGAGATTGGCCCGGGAGGAGCAGCTCGAAAACACACTCCTCCAGGGTCTCTATCCCGGCATTCGCGTCGCACGGCTCAATGTCCCACCCGGAAGGCTCGAAGATCACCAGGAGAACGAAGTTCAGAAATCCATGAGGTGTTTCGATCTGGATGGCGTGCGGTTCCGGCTCATAGGAGCAAGCGCCTCGGCGAAGAGTGGCAAGTTCTACGCCGTGGACGAGCGCTACGAGCCGGCGATTGCGGAGCGTTTCCGTAAGTGGCCTGAAGCAGCCATCACCTATTTCGGGATCCTGGTCTCGCCGTGCAAGCAGCGAATCCAGTTACCCGACGCAAAGGTGATGGTTGTGAAGGACCGCACATTGGGCACGAATGACTGCCGGGGTTGGATCTCGCGGTCGGTGTTCGAGCGTTTTCATTTGCCCGGACACCGTCTCTATCAGTTTCGGCTGGCATTCGAAAACACCCAGGCCAAAGGAGCATGCAAGGTGATGCCGGACGATGTCGCTCAGAAACTGGGGGCGGACATCATCTTGCCGGAGTCGTGTGTGAAACCCGAGTACAAACAATCCACGCGATTCTTGGACTTTCTCCATTGGCGACGTCCGAAGATCGAGGTTAGGACCTACCGGGGACCGGTGGTATTCGGGATCCGGGAGGTTTCCAGGACGCTCGATCTCCATAGTAGTTACACGCTTATCGAACACGCGCCGTGGGAGTCCCTCCAGCTTGAAATCGCACCGTTCGCCATGGAACAGGCTCGCAAATTGCGGACGGCTTGCGAGGATGGCAACTACGACGAAGTCATTGAGCTCCTGGGAACGTCCCACGCACAAACTCCATGGGAAGAGGCGAACGACTCGGAATACACCTCATTCGAGCACACCGTTGTTGAGGCTGTGCTCAAGGTGGATTCGAGTGGCTACCTCATCAAACACCCTTACATCAACAACGCATTGAACCGCTTGCTGGCGAAGTGGGCATTCAAGCTTTGCACCGCGGGTGGTTTCAAGATCCCAGGCTTTGCCCTTGCCGACGACGGCTTCCTCAGTCTGTATCAGGGTCAGGTCGTCGCCGCGTCGGACTGGCTTCCACAGGATCGGGCGGTCAGTTCGGTTCCGTGCCCGAAGGGTTTGGTCGTGCGCTACCCAATCCGCATGTTCGAAGACTTGCTTCCTTATGCGCGGGTGTCCACTGAAGAGGCGGTCGCCCTCGTAACCCAAGTCATCGAAGACCAAAACGGCTGCTTGATTGATGGCGAAGCAGTCGTGGACTTGGTGGAGAAACAGATCAGACTCGACGGAGCATTCACCCTGCACAGTGAAACAGCTGCCAAGAATGGAGGAGACTTCGACTTCGACCTCGTAGCTGTGGTCGAAGGCGATCGTTTTCCTCGCTTTGTGGAAAGCCGTTTCGCACACCAGGACCGGCACGAAAAAGCGAAATCAAAGCGGGCCAAGAAGCAAAGTCCTTGGTGGAATCTCGCGCTGGTGGCGAATCAGGCGAAAGGAAATCAGATTGGCTCGATCACCGACCTGAAGACCTCCTGTTACGCCGCCGGTTTTCGAGGAGAAGCCTACCAGCTCGTGGATGAACTGCAGCATGCCTTGGACAGCCTGAAGTGGGGCACCGAGGTCAACCAGAAGCTCATCGCCGAGATCCGCCAGAAGGTGCCACTCGCGCCCTGGCTGCAATTGAAGGACAAGGAGCGCGTCAGCGACATGCCGGTGCATGTGGAAGCCCTACCCACCGACAAGATCGGGTACCTCTATAACCTAGCGAGAAAGGAAGTCGAAGACTTCTTTTCCGCGAAACTGCCGATCGCCGACTACCATGGGCTGATTACCAACGAGCACTTCACGCGAGAGATGTCCCAGGAGTGCCGGTTGGTCAACCGCATCTATGCCGAGGAAGTCGGAAAACTCATCAAGGAAAAACAGGCTTTGGATGAAGCCTTGGCGAAAGCCGAGGCTGAATATCAGGCCAATCGGAACGACCAATCAACCAGGAACGAAGCACGCACCCGGCGCAACGCCGCCCGAAGTGCCGTGCACGCTTACAAAGAGCGGTCTCGCGAAGAGTTTCAGGCCTTGCGGTCGATCGTTCGAGCGTGGGGAGACGGGAAGAAGCAGAACCGGCGAGGCTGGTGCCAGTCCCTGCACGCAGTCATCTGCGCGGGGAAGGGAAACGGCTCGCTGCTGTTCCATGCCTTTCCACAGGAAATCATCGACAAGATTGCGGAGGAGACCGGCAGCACGCCTGTGCAGGTCTTCGTGCCCGATCTCGTGGATGGTGAAATCGAGTTTGACGAGGATGGCCGCGTCTTTCTCGTTGAACAATTCCCCAACGGCGACGGCAGCCCTCACGAGCGCAAGATCTTCCTCCTTCAGATATTGAAGAAGGGAGAAGTGCTCATGGACGGGAAGGTTGTCGATCGCGTGCAGCCATTCCCGATGCGATATGGGTCCGGCACGATCCGCGATGGCAAGCTTGTGTTCAACGATATTCGCCAGCACGCCACCGTGAAGCGCTCAACCAGGAACTTGTGCGAGTCGCCAGATGACAGGCGCACGACTTCAGCGCAGGGAGAAACTCCATCGTAAACCAACACCGTCCAGGAGGCTCAATCACAGGGCCTCCTGGGCACCCCGCATATATCAAGGATAGGAGAAGCGAAAATGAACAAGATTTTGCTTTCTTTTGTTGCAGTTGCGGCCCTCTCATGGCCTGCCCGGGGACAAAAAGTGGAAGTGCAGAAGCCGGATCGAGGACAGATCCTCCACGTTCAAACCGCGCTGAATCACCTTACAGTTCTCGAAATGACTGAGGCGGTCAGCACTGTTGCGGTGGGTAGTCCCGTGTTCAAAGTGGAGTGGCGCGAGAACAAAGTCTTTATCCAACCGACAGAGCAAAATGTGGCGACGAATCTGTTTGTGTGGACGGCGTCCGGCCGCTTCAACTACGAGCTCGACCCTGCGGGATCCGTGCCGCAAATGGATTTCGCGATTGACCAACCAGTTGCTGATCCACCAATTGCCCCTCTTTCTGCGAATCGGTCGGGCAAGCCCAGTGGTCCGTCGCTGGCGGAAGTGTTAATCGAAGCTAAGCCAGTCCGTTTGAATGGGTCGATTTCTGACAAGAATCGAGTGGCAGTCTACTTGACGGATTTGCTCGAACATGACGGACAAATCTTCATCCGGTACACGATTCGGAACCGGACCCAGAAGGCTTATGTGCCCGGGGCTCCGCAGGTGGTGGCGCTCAATGCGCCGCGTTATCGCGAGTCGCTTTATGCTCTCTCAAACTCTCAGCTGAGCGCAGACGATGCCGCTCGTTTGAAATGCAGCGGTGAGACAGCTATCGAGGTGGCAAATGGCGAAATTCGCGCTTCGCAGATCGAGCCGGGCCAGGAGACGGCTGGAATTGTTGCGATCAAGCTGCCTCCGATGCACGCGAAGCCGACGGTGCTCCGATTGACATTCCTTGGAAGTCCCAAGGGGCCGATTAACGCCACGCTGGTTCTTTAAGATGCCGCCGCCTGTTGCACCGCGTGACGTCCACACATGGATCAACGAGTTTTTGCGACAACGGCCGGACATCGGGATTAGCAGCGCAATAGGCGACATGATGTTCGAGCCCCGGAATCCTTTCGACTCGACCGCACGGCGCAAACCCAGGACTGCATTCTTACTCGGCACGATCTTACTTGCCGCGTTCCTAGGCTGCTTCTGCTATTTCAATTTCGCACGTTGATGATGGTGGCTCGATGAGTCTTTTCGTCCAACTATTGGAGGCGATCGCAGTTCTCGTCCCAGATTTTCTCACATTGGGCTTGGTCACTCTTGCGTTCTTCAACCTCTACTCCATCGCAAGGACGCTTGATATCGCCGGAACCTTAGAGACGGACTCGGCGCTTCAGGTATCCCTCGCCCTCGGGTATTTGGTCACCATCGCGATTAACATCGTCGGGTCTCTGTTGACTTCAGCGCGACCGACAATAGCGACTGTGATTCAGTCGAAGTCGCGTGTCGAGCAAGCAGGACGCGAGTCATCGCCAGCTACGCTGAGGCCACAACCTGTTAGACATGAGGACGCGATCATCGAGTCATGAGCCCTGCGTATTCAGCGCCGCGTGAACATGGGCCTCTTGTAGAAACCCACGAGATTGTCATCGCGGCGTTCGTACTCGCTGGCGGCTGGTTCGCCTGGTACTTGGCGCGCGAGCGGTACCACATGACGGGCCGGCAAATCGCAGAATTGGCCTGCTATCTCGCAATAGTGATGACCGCGCTCTACTCGACCGCATACCTGTTGTTGACGAAACGTTCGCGGCGGGAAAGGCAGTGGCCTCACCCGCCCTTGGTTGTGCGTGCGAGCCGGGATGAACGGGCAACCCAGCATGCGTGGAACCAAAGTGCGGTTGTGCTTGGCTACGACGTACACGGCAGTCCGTGGCTATGGGCCGACCGTGTTCGGGTGATGCAAGCGATTGTGTTGGGCATGACCGGATCAGGAAAGACGACCCTGCTACGCAACATCATTACGCAGGATCTGTTTCGGGTCGTTGGCCCTCCGGAAGATCAACACCGCATTCCCATGATCATTCTCGATGGCAAAGCGGACATGGAGTTCTTCTACAGTCTCCTCCCGCACATCCACCGCGCAGGCCGACTTGGCCAATTACGCGTCATCAACCCAAGCCGTCCAACCCTCTCGGTGCGCTACAACCCGTTTCACTGTAGCGATGACAACTACATGCCGGTCGTCAATATGGTGTTCGGATCCTTCAACCTACACGATGAATTCTTCGGCAAGCACCAGCTGAATTATCTCGCGGACATCGTCCGCGTCCTCGCCTACACGGGGCTGAAATTCAACTTCTATGACGTGCTGGTCATGGCGATCGATGAACAGGTGTTGCGAGCCCAAGTGACAAAAGCCTCGCGACGCCTAGAGCAGGACACGAGCATCAGCACCCAACGAAAGCTGAACTTTGAAATGTCCGTGAAGAATTTGTACCAGTCATTCCAGGACCGGGAGCGTGTGCCGAAGATCCAGGGATTGCTGAACGAGTGCATGACGTTTCTCGACGACGAACTGAGCATAATCACCGGCCCGTACGAGGACCTGCTTTCACTCGACGAAGTAATCGAGCAGGAACTCATCCTGTTCGTGACGTTGAACGTGAACAAGAACACGGAGCCGGTGCGCGCGCTAGGAAAAATGCTGCTTCAAAATTTACAGCTTGTTGTCGGCAAGAGATATGAAAGCGACGAGCAGCGGCGCATCGCGAACCGGCCGCTCTTCAGCGTCGTGCTCGACGAATTCGCGCCCTTTGGATACCGGAACTTTCCGCAGATCCTGCAGACCGCGCGAGGTACCAATACGGCGTTTCTCTTCTCAATGCAAAGCCTCCCCCAGCTCATGCACGTAGGCCGTGGATTCAAAGAGGATGTTGCCTCCGCCCCAAACACAACCATGACGCTGCGAACTCGCGACGAGGAAACAGCGCGCTATTTTCTGCGGGCCTCGGCGGAACATCAGGTCACACGCCGCAATCTTTCCATGGAGCGTTGGAAGTTCTTCGCATATGAAAGATATGAGGAGACAGGCCGGGCGGTTGATGTCCAGGCCACGGAAACCCGCGCGCTCGACGAGCACATCAAGAATCTGCCGAAAGGTCAAATGGAGATTCTGATGACCGATGATACGCGCGGAACACTGCACACCCACCTGCATGTCCGTCCTCCAGCAGACGTTCGAGTGCCTCACTTTGAGCCCGTACTTTATCCGCGACTCAAGCAGTCCCGCGCTGCGTCGGTCGGCGCGAATCTTCGCTTCAAGAGTGCGGAATTGACGGATACACGACACGCGAGGCGCGTGCACTGAGCATAGGGAAAATGAAACCAGCAACCTGCAGCGGCCTGTTGGTAGTTGTCCTTCTCTTTGCCGCTCCTCGTGTCTCGGGACAGAGCCCGCGGCAACCACGCAATGGCGGGGACACATGGTACGAATTCCTGCTGAAGCAATTCAATCCGCACAATTTCGACTACGGGGCCTGGCTTGAGAAACGGCGTGAGGCTTTCCTCGAAGCCGCCGTGAAGGAACCGTACTTTTGGTACAGCTTGTCAGTGACGGCTGGGATGTTGCTCATGATGGCTGCGTACACCAAATTGTATGTGGACCACTGTCGCAGCATGCGAGTCACGGCGGAGATGATGGCCGACGTCTACAGCCACGACCTCCTGTCTCGTCAAACCGCAGCCCAAGCCATCGAGAAATACAACCAGCACATCGAGCAGTGCAACCGCGCCATCGAGGGCTCGGAAGCAGGAGACGCGCGACCCGGCTGGGGCGAGACGCAGACCGATAGTCTGAAAGCGGAACTCCAGCGCGTCGCGAGTCAGCTCGAAGTCACGACGCAGGACCGCAACAAGCTTCAGGAAGAGCTTCGGCAGAAAGCGCTAATCGTCGCCGACCTTTCCATACGACTCGATGCTTTGTCAAAGAAGGTAAATGGGCCGCGAGACACAGGCAGTGGCGCCGCGGAACCGATGTCAACCAGCCCCAATGGAGATGGCGCCAGGTTTGTCGGTCAGATCAACCGTCTGCAGGAAGAGTTGTATGCCGAGCGACAGAAGAACAAGCGCCTGAAGGGAGCATGACGGAAATGTTCGTTACCGTGACAGGTTTTGGGAGTGTTTGGCGCCGGCGCTTTGGAAAGGACCAGAGCGATCCGAGGCGCTTTGCGCGCGCGGCATATTTCAATACAACGGGAGTTCGCGTCGGTAGGCAGATCCGGACCCGGCCTCGCATTGTCGGTCATGTGCGATTCAATGGCGTCGGCGGCTTCGACCCGAATCATCTGCTGGGAATGATCAATAGCGTCTTTGAGTGCGCGGAGCCGTGCGTATGGCAGGGGCAGAATAAAGTGCTCTTCAAGCGCAGGCTCCCGACGCCGCAGCAACCTGACTACTTCCTGGTCGTTGTCCGTTCCTCCGAGGTCGGGCACCTCGACGTTGGGTCGCCATCATGGAGATCCGAGGGCACGCTCCTGATCTCCTTCAGCGAATGCCGGGACAAACAGGAGGCCATGCTGTTGATGCCATCTGACAGCTGGTTGCGCACGGACCTCGGCAGGTTCGTCCTCAAGCCCTTCATCTCTTGGCCCTGGAGTGCACGGCTTCAGTTGGAGTCTGCATAAAGTACGGTGCGCAATGCGGTATCCGAAAGGCTCTATTCAACTCAACCAATCGCGCGACCTGCCACTTTTGCGCCAAATCTTGCGCTCGGAATTCGTGACCCATTCTCAATTGTTCGAGTTCACGCAACTTAACCACCATGAGCGGAGTCGGAACTCGTTCCACTGGAGGATGAGAAGATTAGTTGACCGCGGACTGGTGCTGCGGCAGACGCTCGTAGCCGGAACCGGAGACGCTGTGTATTCGGTCGCAACCAGCGCAGCAACGTTGCTGCAGAGCATGGGCGAGTACTGCCTGGTTGGGTGTGGCCGAACGAACGCGGAAAAAGCGGACAGAAACGTTTTGCATGCCATCGGACTGAACGACATCCATCTCAGCGCGTTGCGCGCCGGGTTGCTCGTGCGCTGGATGGGATCGATGGAGATCCGTTCTCAGAATGAACTCACCGCGTTCGGCTTTGCAAAAGACTACGACGCAATTGTGACGGTCCGCACAGATATTGGGGAGCGCAGGTTTGCACTCGAGTACGAACGAACCCCGAAGCCAGCGAAATGCTACCGAGCAATCGCCTCTTGCATGAGCCAGGAAGTTCACGTGAATCGGTTGCTTTATTTGGTTGCGAACTACGACATTCTTCGATTCGTTTCAGGCTTCTTCTCAAAGGCCCTGTACCCTGTCTTCTTTGGCCTGCTTACGGATTGGCATTCCCACCTGCTTGAAATGCCAGTCTTAGAAGGTCTTGCGAAACGCGCACTTCCATTGCAGCAAGCTTTGAATGGCTGCATGCCGAAAGTTGAGGCCACGCCGAGCGCGACCAGCTACCGTTTGCCCTTTCATTGACCTTTCTATGGACGCTAATTGAATGGCCATTGACTCTCCAGGCCGTCCCCAAGTCATAGAGCTTCTGAGGCTTATCTATTTACTATCCTAGATTCTGGTTGTGTTTGCGGTTGGGAAATGCACTCTCGATTTGTCTATGCCGGTGAGGAAGGCTGCGCTTGCCTGCGCGCGCGTTGAGTTAGCAATTCTCGACTAGCTGTATGAGATTGCCCCAGGTGTCGTCGAATATGGCGACTTTCACCGCACCGGACTGCGTCGGTTTCATTTTGAACGACACGCCAGCTCAACCATTTTCTTGTGTCCTTTTCGATGCCGTCAACAAAGACCGAAGTGGATGGGATTCCTGCGGCATAGATCGCTTTCTGGTACTCCCTGGCAGGAGGATTTGCATTGGGTTCGAGAAGCAACTTGAGGTCGTCTCTGCCCTCAGCGACAACGGTGAGCCACATGAAGTCCCCGGCCGGCAATTCCGTTTTCTTAACAAAGCGCAGTACCTCTGTATAGGACTTGAGAGCCTTTTCCTGATCATCCACAAACACGGTCGCCAACTTGATCCTCATGATTGTTCCTCGATTGAGAATCATTATGATTTCTTGAGGAAGCATCGAACGCGAACGTCCCGCAACCACAGACCTCCCCATATCAGGCAAGCGAACACGAAGGCGAAGACCACATTGAACCAACTAGCTTCAGCGCGAACCTGGCTCGCGATGGCACCACCGAGGTATCCAGTCAGCAAGGTTGCGCCGAGGATTGAGGTGCGAGGAAATAAATACAACAATGTGCATGCCAGCAGGACCCCGCCGATCCCTACAATATCGGCCTCTGGATATCCTAAGTCTCGAGTTGCTTTCACAACGAAAGCAGGTTTCAGGAGCTTCATCACTCCATCCCAAAGAAGGAATGGCGCGGCGAGACCGCTCAAGATACGGCCCACCCAGACTTGCGCATTGGAAATCTCTCGCCGGCCGTCAGCAGCGCTCCCACTTACAATCGTTTGCGGTGTCATTAGCCGGCCTGCTTGCCCAGAAGAAGCCCTGTGATATTGCCAGCCGGATCGGCAAACATGGCCAATTTAGGGCCTCCCGGCACTTCGGTTGGCGGAAGGATCGTTTTTCCGCCAAGACGCTCTACCCGATCAAGCGTTGCCTGCAAATCTTCCACGCGAGCATATACGGAAACGCGCTTGCTCCCGTCATTGGAAGGACCAACGCCACCGTTGATGCCTCCTGGTCCTCCGCCGGTCTCGACGACCCCATATTTCATTGGGTTGTTGCTGTCAATCTTCCATCCAAGGAGGTCTCGGTAGAACGTCTCGAGTTCGCTCCCTCTGCCGCCCATGATTTCGAAATGAATAACCGGCGCTCCCATAGCTCTCCCTTTCTGTGCGTCACCTGACGTCTTGAGGCGCGCTACTCAACGCGTGACCTCAGGGGAGAACTATAGTTTCCGCGGATAAGTTGGTCTTGTATAAAAACGACAGCTGCTTCTGCCTCTGAATGATTTTGGTGGGCGTCTCTCCGATGAAGCGTCTGAGGGATCGCGTGAGGTGTGCCTGATCGAAATAACCTAAACGACTGACCACATCGAGAATCGAGACGCCCTCCCTCAGCAAGGTTGTCGCATGTCGCGCTCGTTCGATCTGTCGAAATGTGGCGTAAGTACCGCCAGTGGATCGCAGGAAGTGCCGTTGCGCGGAGCGCAAGGATAGTTCTGCGGGCCGACGCAGCAATATGTCGCGGACGACGGTGTCGCACGAGAGGATGCCGGAATCGGCAAGCCGCTTGACGAAAACCTCAGCATTGTCAAAGTCCGGATATTCCAGCGCAGAGCCATTCAGCCAGAAGGAACGGCGTGTCGCTGGGGGAAGCGTCACATCCTTGTGATCCCGCAGGCTGCCTGGGAGAAATCGCGGCATGAAGGTACCGATTTTGAAACGGATGGCAATCCACTCTCCCTCCGCGGGACAATCAAGGGCAGTTGCTGCGGTCTCTGGTCCGCGAAGTGTGAGAACGCTTTTCCCTCCCAATCGCGTAAGGGCCATCTCGAAATTGGCCGCAGCAACCGAGAGGAAGCTGTCCGCACGCTCGCTGCGGCAACGCCATACCTTTTCAACGAACGGATGATCTGAGGGCCGGTCGTCGAAGTGGATGAACTCGCTCGTACGCTGCGTCGTTGCATTCGAACTCGCCCCTGCCGTCATTCGCAACCTCGCCCATTGCCCTGGTCCGTCTAGTGTACGAGTCGGGATTCTCCGCTCGCACAACGAAGGATCGTGCCGGGTCGTTGTTTAGCTCTGCTCTGGGCTTCGGGGACGCGCGACGTTGTGGGCTGCAATCTTCTGCGTCATGGAGAGCAGAAGTTTTCTGTCCCGTTCTGCTGTCCTAGCTAAGAGACGGCGCAACTTTGCCAGAAAGCGAGCATCTTTGCCAGTGGCGCCCCAAGTAATGTCCGCTGCTGTCTTTCTCTTGGGAAGGTTGGGAAGCTCGGGAGGTTTGTCACCGTCATAAAAGAGTTGGTAGATGGGGACTTCTAAAGCCCGCGCGAATTTCTCAATGGTCTCAACAGCTGAAACCGTATGGCCGTTCTCAACCCGCGAGACGTAGCAGCGGAGCAAGCCTGTGCGCTTCTCAATGTCCCCTTGCGAAAGATTCTTTTCTTCACGTATGGACCGCAAGCGATCGCTAATTAGCACCTTCGCCCTCCTTGCTCCTAGAGTTTTCAGTTGTCGGGAACTCTAGACCGTAGCATAGCCCTTCAGCAAAACGAAACGTCATTTTAGGCCCTCTGGTTACAGGGTCGGAGGTCTCGTTCGGACCTTCGGTATGCGTAACCCACATCTTTTATTTCTACTTCGCATTTGAGAGGAGGAACTCCATGTTTGGAAAGATGAACGTGGTCCCAGTGGTTGATCTTCGGAACACACTAGACGAGGTTGGCAGATGCTCGGATCGAGCGGTGAAGAGACTCCTCGATGCGACAGAGCACCCCAGGATCGAAAGATGGATCCAATTCCCGAAGGCCCTGTTCGTGTTCCTTGTCGTTCCTGAGGACCCCGAGTCTGGCGCCTTCTACGTCTACGACCGCCGTGCGATGATTTGGTTCTGGGTGGATTTTGACGACGAGAAATTCGGAGGCTATACGGTCAGCGATTTTGACAGGCTGGTGCGGGAGTGCCGCTTCCTCGACCTCGTGGAGCGGCCGTATATTCTTGTGGGCAGGAATCGATGGATCGTTGAGCCGGGCCTTCGACCGCAGCAAAGCGGTGGTGCCGCGGAACCAGTAATGAATAAGCCCGCCTAACGGGAAACGACCTCAATCCGCGCTGTTTCATCGACAGTAATACCAATCGGAGCAAAGACTTAGGGCCTAATCCCACTTATTTGACAAAGATTGGGTACCGGTTTAGGTAGAGCGCGAGCTTTGCGCTCCAGCAACTGCTTGGGAAGGAGGAGCCGTGGAGACCGCAGTTAAGGCGAGCCCCCATGTCGTGATGGGCTACAGTCGTCTTTTCGTAAACCGCGGAGCCTATACGCTTCAATCCCTCCGACCCAGTCCAGAGAGCGGGCGCCATTATTACTTTCGACCGAAGGCAAAGGGGAAAGGCGATGAGTTGGGCCTGACCGCAGCCACAATCCGGCGTCACCTCGAAGGCGCAGTCACCATTGGGCTGTACGCGATTAACCCCTCAACACAACGATCGAAGTGGGTCGCGATTGATGCCGATTATGGCGGGGCGATGGAAGACCTGCTGAAGCTGCAGTACTTCCTACAACAGGACAAGGTGGAGGCCGCCTTGGAGATGAGCAAGCGGGGTGGGCATCTGTGGATTTTCATGGAGAGGCCTGCCTTAGCTCGGGAGTGCCGAATTTACATTTACAACTTGGCGTTAAGACTCGGGGTGCGAATCAAAGGCGCTGACTTGGCGGAGGGCATCGAAATCTTCCCGAAGCACGATGAGCTGCGAAAGGGAGAATTTGGCAACGCCATTCGTGGACCGCTTGGGATTCATCGCGGCGCAAACCGACGATTTTGGTTCTACGGAGCGGACTACGATCTGGAAAAACAGATCTCGTATCTGAACCGCCTTCGCAAAGTGAGCGAGGAACAGATACGAAGGTTCATCGCGGGCAAAACCATGCCACCTGAGTTTGATAGGAAACGCCCCACGGCAGACCAGTCCGTTTCCTTTGTTCGTACATCCGGTCACGAGTTTCGAATCCTCGATCATGTGAGCAAAGTTCGAAAGGTTGGCAGGAACTACATTACGCGATGTCCGTCCTGTGCCGAAGCCGGTCAGGATCGAAGTGGTGACAACTTGGCGATCTCCATTGAAGACCCGCGAAAGTACCTGTGCTGGGCAGGTTGTCGCAAAGAAATGATTCGCCGAGCGGTGGGTTGTCCTGTCCCCGTTCGGCAATCCGCGTGAGGAGGTGGCACATGCCTGACAAACAAGATTTCTTGGCGCGTCGCGGGCTCACCCTGTCGAGGCGAGTGCTACGACGTTTGACTGAGGTCGGCATTTTTGTGCAATCCCAGGTGAGCCTCGAACACCAGCATCTGGCCAAACGCTATGTGGCGCGCGGGACCGAATCAGGCGGAGCCGTGAAGGAACTCGGCCGGTACGTTACGTTCTGTGGGCCGGATGGCGAACCACTGCCTTATCTCCATCCAATCGATGCCATCGGAGTGAACGGAGTTCACGCAGTGGTCGTGGCTCCTGCTCTTGTGCGAATCGAGTTGTTTCGAGCAGGTCGGACCTGCCAATTACTCATCACGAAGCATGAGCCTGGAAAGGTCGAAAATAACAGACGGCCTCTACTGGAGAACGGAGTTCTCTTTCGTGGTGTGAATGGCCTCGTTGATCTGGACCTCTTACGTACAGGGGGTGACTTGGCGGGGCGATCGGTCACGCCCGAGTTTTGGTCACGCGCCGGCGAACTGCTTGGAATCCCAGCAGTATTTGCTGCAGCGGTTGGGGCCGCAACTAAGGGTGTGAGTTGCGTCGGATGCTCGCATTCGCATTACCTGGCCACTCCGGTCGCCGCTGTCGGGGTCGCTGGCGCGAGCGTCTGATCAGCCCCGAATCAGTGTGGAGGACCAAAAAGAGATCAATTCTTATGTAAAACGCGGCGTGAGCTTCGGCTTCGAGACAACTCTCTCAGGCCGTAGCCACCTGAACCTCGTTCGGGATCTAACCAGGCGCGCAGCTATGACGTGCATTTCTTCTTTCTATGGATCCCAACTGTCGCTCTTGCGCTAAGGAAGGTGAGAGCTAGAGTCTTGGAAGGTGGCCACGATGTACCGGATGTTGTGGTTCGTCGTCGATTCGACCGCTCGATCCGTAACTTCCTGCTGCACTATCCGCATTTGGGCGACTCTTGGATATTGTTCGATAACTCAGGCGCAACACCCGCTATCGTGGCCTTTGGGAAACAGCAGCTTAGGGTTGGCCCCTTGGCAAAGGAAGGGAAGAGGCCCGTTCAGATTTCGGAGAGCCCTTCCTGGCAGGTCCTCAGCAGAGCCCCCAACACGCTCTACGAGGGTCAGTATCGGCGTGCAGAATGCGAGGGGGAGTGTCTGCACACCCAGGTTGCAGTCGTCGTAGACGGCCGCAAAGCGGGGACAGTCATTCACGTTTGCACGGACGAAAAGTGCAAGACCCATCGCCAATTCTCTCACTACGAAATCTCGCCGCAGGAGAGAGAACAGCGCCGAAAGCTTGCGCTTGCCGTGCGGGTTCAGAAGGAAGCACGTTCGCGGATCCTGAAGGCTGTTCGACAGAAGCTTCCGGCTGCATTGGCGCGAGCGGACTTCGAGATGGTTGCGCTGGATTACTTCCGCCGCCTGGGTCACGACAACCATCATCGTTTGTTCCAGGTCTACGGCTGGACAGAGAAAAAGACGAAGACCTCGTGGGGCGGGAATACAGTGGATCACGAGAAGTTGGCGGAAGCACGAATCCGCGCAATGACCGCGGCCGACCTCAACCGTTTTATGGTGACCTGCACACTTGTTCCTGACCTTTATTGCCCGGGCTACAGCTCCGCAGAGGCACTTGCGAAAGAAGCGAACTTG
>Ga0307478_10000719_pt1 | contig 32393 bp, 29 predicted proteins | sample atmos_gasesECM4C_2_FD_203713 | JGI IMG/M metagenome (GOLD analysis project Ga0307478, IMG submission 203713) | Hardwood forest soil microbial communities from Morgan-Monroe State Forest, Indiana, United States - atmos_gasesECM4C_05 | ecosystem: Environmental > Terrestrial > Soil > Temperate...
GATCCGAATGGAACGATACAGTAAGGGCGTGAGGGGAACATGTCAAGGAGAAAGAGGAGACCAATTGAATATGGGAATTGTTGAACACTTGACTCTGCCTTGGATTGGGAGCAACATGTCGCACTGCCCTGTACCGGTCGAGACCAAAAATGGAACTTGCCGAGATCAGTCGAGTCTCCGTCGCTGACCAGGTTGCATCGATTCTTCGACAGCGGATCCTTGACGGAGAACTGCCGCCGGGAACGGCCCTGCAAGAAGTGCCGATGGCTACATCTCTCGGTGTATCCAGGAATACCGTGCGTGAGGCCACACGTATCTTGTCGCTGGAAGGCCTGCTGAAACGCAGCGCTCACCGGGGGGTGGCCGTCGCGCGACTCTCCTTGGAAGACGTTGCCGAGATTTATCGACTGCGCCACTTATTGGAGATTCCGGCGGTACGAGCCGCGAAAATGGACGACGCCGATGTTTTGGCGGAAATGCGCCGGGCGCTGGAAGGCTACGAGGAAGCCGTGGAGGGCGTTGATTGGGTGAGGGCCGTCCGCTTTGATTTGCACTTTCACACATTGCTGATCCGCTTTCACCGCAACCGGCGACTGGAGTCGTTTTACGAAAAACTTCTCGGCGAATTGCGGATGGGAATGGTTCTCGTCGATCTCCGGCATGACAATCCTGCGGGCCTGGTTCCCGTTCACCGCAGGATCCACCAACTTTTGACCAATGGAGAGGCGGAAGAGTGCCGAACGCTGCTCGCGCAGCATCTGCGAGATTCGGAGACCAGACTGACTGCCGTGATGGATCAGCGGATGGCAAGGGCGGCGGCCAAGTAGTTTTGCCATGGCTGAGGTTGCGAATCCGAACCGGCCACTGTAAACACGTTCATCCGAAGGCGAGGCTCACGGGCACTCCTTCGATCGCAAACGGGAGCAGTCGTTCGAGGACTTAGGGAAGATGTATCCCCGAGCTTTTACCTATCATCGAGCTAGCTCGCTGAAGGACGCGGCGACGTTGCTCTCTCAACTTGGGGAAGGCGCGAAACTGCTGGCCGGCGGCCAGAGTTTGATTCCGCTGATGAAATTGCGTTTTGCCAACCCCGCCCATCTCGTCGATCTGAACTTTGTCGAGGGGATTTCTTATATTCAGCAAAAGAATGGCACTCTCTGTTTCGGCGCGCTCACGAGGCATGCCGAGATCGAGAAATCTCCCACCGCCGCAATGATCCCGATCCTAAGAGATTGCGCCGGTGGAATTGCGGACGTGCAGGTCAGAAATCGAGGAACCATCGGCGGTTCGCTTGCGGAGGCCGACCCCAGCGGCGATTGGGCTACGGTCTTGCTGACGCTCTCCTGTGAGGTGCGGTGCGCCGGCAGAACCGGGGAACGCTCCTTAAAGTTGAGTGAATTTCTGAAGGATGCGTATACCACGGCGCTGGCCCAAGACGAACTTGTTTCAGAGATTGTAGTCAAGGTTCCGCCGGAGAATAGCGGTGGCGCCTACATCGCCTTCAAGCGCACGGCGCCTGTTTATCCCACCGCGAGCGCCGCCGTACAGTTGAGCTTGGAGGGCGGTCGCTGCAAAGAAATTGCGATTGCGTTGGGATGCGTCGGCTTGATGCCGATTCGGGTTCAAGAAGGAGAGGCCGCGCTTCGGGGCCAGCAGATCACGCCGAAGCTCATCGAATCTGCCGCGGAGGCCGCGCGCGCTGTGGCCGAGCCGCAATCGGATATGCGGGGCTCGGCGGAATACAAGCGGCAACTTGTGAGCGCGCTTGCCAAGCGTGCTATGGAAGCCGCGCTCCAGCGGGCCCGCGGACAACAGGTGGAGGTCAGCCACATTTATGCCTGAAGCGGCACAAAAAGTTTCCATTCAGGTCCGCGTCAACGGCAAGCTGCATGCGCGGGAAGTCGAGCCACGGCTGTTGCTCGTGGAATTTCTCCGCGAAGATCTTGAGCTGACCGGCACGCACGTCGGATGCGACACGACGTATTGCGGCGCTTGCACGCTGCTGATGAATGGCGCGGCGGTGAAATCCTGTACGGTCTTCGCGGTGCAAGCCGATGGGGCAGAAATTACCAGCGTCGAGGGTCTGGAAAAAGACGGGGAACTTCATCCAATTCAAAAAGCGTTTGGCGACTGCTACGGGCTGCAATGCGGGTACTGCACGCCCGGGCTGATGCTCTCCGCGTTGCAACTCCTGAAGGACAATTCGAACCCATCCCGGAAGCAGATTCGCAAAGGCATTGCGGGGAATACCTGCCGGTGTACCGGCTATCAGAATATTTTCAAAGCGATCGAAACCGCCGCGGCGAAAATGAGGAGCTCCAGCCATGGCGATTAAGTTTGGCGGAGACTTTGAAGTGGCGCGCTCTCCGGAAGAAGTGTACGACTTCCTGACCGACCCTCATAAGTTCGCCCCCTTGCTGCCGGACTTTCAAGGGATGGACGTTCAGGACGAGCGTCATTTCGCGGTGAAGGTGAACGTTGGCATTTCCTACATCAAGGGCACGGCGAATGTAAAAATGGAGCTGGCGGAAGCAAACCGGCCAGTTCGGGCCCAATATAAGGGGCAAGGAAGCGTCGCGGGCGGAAACGTGTCGCTGACAGCAGGATTCGATCTGGTTCCGGCAGTCGGAGGCACGAAGGTCGCGTGGCAAGGCGAAGCGCAAATTTTCGGGCGATTGACTTCGGTGGCGGGCGGGTTGCTCGAGCCGCTTGGAAAGAAAAATGTGCAGAAGCTGATTGATGGCTTGCAGGCGGCTCTTCGTTAGCATGAGATCGAACTATTTAGGAGAGAAGTGACTTGCGTGCCGGAACCAATGGCGATGGATGGGTCGGCAAGGGGCTGGCGCGGAAGGAGGATAACCGACTCCTGCGCGGGCGCGGCAAGTTCATTGACGATATCAAGCTGCGCGACATGCTGTATTTGAAGTTCGTGCGCTCTCCTTATGCTCATGCGCAAGTCACGAGCGTCGATACTTCTGCCGCCGAAGCTGTTTCGGGCGTAATTTGCACTCTTACAGGCGCGGAGATCACGAAGCAGACGAACCCTTTCATCGAGATCGGACCCGATCCGTTTGCGCGAATCAAAGATTATCCGCTGGCGGTCTCTAAAGTGCGCTATCAGGGGGAACCGGTGGCCGCGGTTATTGCGACGTCGCCGCAGATCGCCGACGATGCCGCGGAACTCGTACAAGTCGAGTACGCGTCACTGGACGTAGTGGTTGACGGCGAAGAAGCTCTGAAAGATTCCATACTGCTTCACGAAGATGCAGGGACGAACCGTGTTTGGCGCGGGGTCTTCGAATACGGCGACATTGAAAGGGCGTTTCGCGAAGCGGCGCACATCGTGCGCATCGATAAAATCCATTTTCACCGATTTTCCAGCACGCCGCTCGAGAACAACGCGGTGATCGCGCAGTGGGACCTGAAAGACGAGCACATTTATTATTGGTGTAACAATTCCTTCCCGTCCTTTGCGATCCAGTTTCTCGCGGCGCATCTGAGCTTGCCCATCGACAGGATTCGGGTTCAGACCTTCGATATCGGCGGCAGCTTCGGCATTAAGATCACCAATTATCCGCAAATGTCGGTTTGCGCGCTGGCCTCGAAGAAAGCCGGCGGTCGGCCGGTGAAGTGGATCGAGACACGCTCCGAGCACAACGTTTCGAGCGCACAAGGCAACGAGCGGACGTTCCGCGACACGCGGGTGGCATTGGATAAGAACGGGGTCATCACCGCGATAGATTCGCGCCACATCGATGATTGCGGCGCATATCCGCGCTACGAGCCTCTGGGTTGCGTGATCTGGGCGCAGGTTTTTCCCGGCGTTTACCGCTTCCGGAATGCGCGCATCGATTTCAGCCAGGCGGTGACGAACAAGTGTCCGGTTGGCCCGAATCGCGGCTATTCACGGATGCAGCATCTATGGTTCCTGGAGCGGGTCATCGATATTTGCGCGCACCAACTGGGCATTCCTCCCGACGAGATGAGGTTGCGCAATTACATTCGCCCCGAAGAATTCCCGTACACGACTCCTAATGGCTGCGTCTACGACTCCGGCGACTATCCCAAGATGCTGCAAGTAGCCAAGGACCAGATCGGCTGGGAGGAGTGGAAACAGAAACAGGCTGCGGCGCGTGCGGAAGGACGCTGGATGGGCATCGGAATCGGTACCACGCTCGATTCCGGAACGAACAATTTTGGCCAGTCGCAAATCGTCAATCCCAATGCCCCGTTTTCAGGGAATTCTCAGGGCGCGAACTGCAAGCTGGATATCTATGGCGAGGTTGTCGTCGCGGTCGGTTCTTGTCCACAAGGCCAGGGGCACGAAACGACCGCCGCGCAAGTCGTCGCCGATGTCCTCAACATCCATCCGGACCTCATAACCGTGCGCACGGGATTCGATACCGAACGCAACGTGCACACTGGGTTTTCAGGCACGTACGCGAGTCAGTTTGCGGTTTCCGGTTTGTCCGCCGTACACGGAGCGGCGCAAAAGCTGAAGAGCGAGATGAAGCGGCTGGCGGCCTTCTTGCTTGAAACCGGAGAGGCAAATCTAGAGTTCGGCGTGGGACAGCAAGGGCCACAGATTAGCGCGAAGGACTCCGGCAAATCGGTGACCTATTGGCGATTGGCCAACGTCGTCAATGTGAATTCCGCCGTCTTGCCCGAGGAACTTTATCAGCTAACGTTGAACTGCCGTTACATTTGGCGCGCCCCATTCAAAGTCCCCGATAAGGAAAAGAAATACGGCAGCTTGACGCTGACGTATGCTTCACAGCTTCACATTGCGGTCGTGGAGATCGACCGGGACACATTCATCCCGCACATTCTGGATTACGTAGCAGTTGATGATTGCGGCAAAGTCATCAATCCTCCCATTGTGGAGGGCCAAGTCTACGGCGCGACAGCGCACGGAATCGGCGCAGCCTTGATGGAGAGTTGTGTCTACGATGCGGTCGGCAATATGCTCACGGCGACGTTTAGCGATTACACTCCGATCACGGCGATGAACATGCCGAACGTGAAATACGCGCATGTCGAGACGCCTTCGCCTTACAGTTACAGCGGCGCGAAGGGCATGGGAGAAGGCGGCGCCGCTCCCGTTCACACGATTTCCGCGGCGCTGCAAGATGCCCTGTTTTCCAGTGGGATTATAATCAGCGATTCTTTTAACAACGCGGACACTTTGTACCGCGCGATCGTGGAAAAAGAAATTTATCAGGCGGGCGATCTGGTGAAGGTGGAGAAACGGGCGTAACGCTGAGAAAACATGAAGCGAGTTTGCATCGTCGGATGTGGTGCCATTGGCTCGCTATATGCGGCGCATCTTGCGCGCGTGGCGGAGGTTTGGGCTTTCGTGCGGCGGGAAGATCACGCCCTGGCGCTCAAGCGTGATGGATTGCGTGTCAGCGGAAAGCATGAGTTTCGCGTTTCTCTGAAAGCCACGTCGCATCCTGAAGAAATGCCTGCGTGCGACTTCGCCATCGTGGCCAGTAAGGCGAGGCAAGTCGAGGGATCCTTCGCGCCAGTCGGACATCACTTCGATCACGGGGCGGTGCTTTCCGCGCAGAATGGTCTGGGCAGCGAAGAAATCATCGCCGAGCATACCCAGGGGCAGATTATTCGTGGCACAACTTTCATGAGCGGCACGCGACACAGTGACACGCACGTGCAATATGAGTTGGATACAGCTACGTGGATGGGCCCGTTTGAACCCCGGCACACGCCCTTTTCCATTGTCAAGGAAGCTGCCGACTTGATCGTTGCGAGCGGATTGAAGGCGGAAGCACTCCAAGACGCCCGGCCGGCACAGTGGTCAAAGCTGATCTTCAACGCCTCCGTCAACGGCGTGGCCGCGCTGACTGGATTGCCGCACTCACCGCATTTTGCCGATGAGAGCCAGCCTGCGAGCTTGGGGCACTTGCTCCACGACTTGATCGACGAGGGGAAGCAAGTCGCCAAGGCGGCTGGAGTTGAGTTGCACGAAGATCCTTGGGCGATGAACAAGATTGGAGCGATGACCAACCATCCGCCATCGATGCTCTATGATGTTCGCCATGAGTTGCCCACGGAGGTGGATTTCTTGAGCGGAGCTATCGCCCGCGAAGCGCGGCGCGCGGGTGTCGCAGCCCCGCTGCACACGGCCGTCTTTCAGTTGATCAAAGGCAAGGAAGCTTCCTGGAATTACACGCACGAAAATAAGCACGCGGTGGTGGAAAATGGCGTGGCCCACTGATATCGCCAAACTCAGCCGCGTTCGCGCGCTGATGAAAGAGCAGGATGTGGATGCGCTCGTCGTCCGCGCACCGGATAATGTTGTCTATTTATCGAACTATTGGTGCATGAAGGGATATGACGCTCTTGTTTTCCCGCGTGAAGGCGAAGCCACACTGATCGCCCTCGAACCACAGCTTGCCGAGGCTCAGCGCAATTCCTGGACCAAAGACATCCGCTTGTTTAAGGGCTACGACGAAAAAGATCCGCGGCCGCCGCAATATCGCTCGCTGGACTCTGCAGTCAGCGTCTTGAAAGAGCGCAGCCTAACGAGAAAGATCGGCATTGAACTCAATATGGGGACGCAGTCGGCCGATCGCATGGTCGGCGAACCGACAACGCCGACGCAAATTTTCTTCGATTCGTTCCGAAAAGCCGCCGGCGAGGTGGTGGATTCCACGCCGTTGCTGAGCGAAGCCCGCGCCATCAAGACTTCTCAAGAGATTGAGCGCATGGGGCTGGCGAATGAATTGGCTGCACTCGCGATGGAGCATGTGCGTGACCACATCCGGCCGGGCATGAGGGAGAGCGAAGTCGGCGCGATGTACGAAGGCTTCGTTCACGGATTGGGCGTCGGTTACAAGGGAAAAGTGGAGATGGCTCGGGCCTTCACACTGGTGTGGTCGGGAAAAGGAATTGCGACGTTTACGGCCACCGGTGACCGTCCTGTGCAGGAACACGAACCGACACTGCTGGAAATCTGGGTTTGCGTGGACGGCTATTGGACGGACTTAACCAAGAATGCTTGCCCCGGAGAGCTAACGCCCGAGTATCACCGGCTGCTCGACCTCTTACTGAGGGTTTTTAACGAAGCCGTGTCCTACGCCAAGGATGGCGCAAGTTTTCCGGAACTCGACCGCCTTACACGCGCGCGCGTTGCCGAGGGCGGTTACCCCGGCCAGCCGTCGCATCCGATCTGTCACGGTGTGGGAGCTCGTGCGCACGAACAGCCGTATGCGCATCAGGCCGGCACGGGAACGATTCGAAAAGGAATGGTTCTGGCGATTGAGCCGGGGATTTACTGGCCGGGCGGCGGCGGCTTGCGCCTGGAAGACAATTTTTGGATCACAGATGCCGGGAATCAAAAACTCTGCTGGTATCCGGATGATTTTCGGCTGGCGCGTGCTGCCGGCCAAGCGAGATGAAGACTTGACGACCCCTGCGAGAAACGTGAACGCGGCCTCGGGCCTCGATCCCCAACTGGTCGAGAAGATCCTTGCGGCCGTCCGTGAAGCAGAGATCATCGCGATGGCCTCTGACGTCATCAACATTCCGAGTCCCACCGGCGAAGAGCTGCAGATGGCGGAATATATGCGTGGCGCGCTTCGGCAGGCGGGTCTAAACGTGACCTGGCAGGAAGTGGAAGAAGGACGCGCCAATGTCGTTGGGCGGTGGACCGGCACTGGCGGCGGGAAGAACCTGATGTTCAACGGCCACATGGATACGTCAAACACGGGCCGCGAGGAATTTCTTACCGGCATCGGATACAAGCCCCACGCGGTCGTCAAGGACGGTGTGATCTACGGCCTGGGCATCTACAACATGAAAGGTGCGCTCGTTTGCTACACGCAGGCAGTCAAAGCGTTGCAACGAGCCGGCGTGAAGCTGAAGGGCGATGTGATCATCGCTGCCGTCGCTGGAGAAATCGAAAAAACGCAGTGGGGCGAATATAAAGGCAAGGAATATCGCGGCTACGGCTGCGGCACGCACTACCTCGTAAATCATGGCGTGCTCCCGGACATGTGCATTCTCGGCGAGCCGACAGACATGCACGTTGTGCTGGAGCACTTCGGTGCGATGTGGGTGTGCATTTCGTGCACGGGCATTTACGTGCACACGGCGTTCTGCGAAGGCCGCGAAGAGATGAACTCCATCCGCCGCATGCATGAACTGATGGACACGATCATGCAATGGACTGCCGAGTGGGGGAAAAAGGCGGCCCACGGCGGAAAGAAAGCCCTCGTCAATCTGGGCGGGATTCACGGCGGCCACGCCTGGCGCGCCAGCCGTACGCCGGAAAAGACCGATCTGTTTCTCGACGTGCGCGTCCCGCCGACCATTGCCATGAGCGAGGCGCGCCGGGACATTCAAGCAGTTTTCCTTGATCTCGAGAAGAAGCATCCAGACTGGGGCCTGGAATTCGAAACTTACGTTTCTGTTCCTGGCGCGCGCATTAGCGAAGACCACCCCATGATTCGCGCCATTGACGAAAATCACGAGCGAGTGATGGGCCATCGTCCCGAACGAGAAGTAGTGACGTGGTGTTCCGACGCCAGCGTCCTAAGCCGCTATGGGATTGAAACGGTGAACTACGGCCCTTCCAGCGGGCCGCGCGATGCGGAAGGCGAAAAGGTCCGCATCAAAACGCTCGTGGATATCACCAAGATCTATGCTTTGACCGCCGCGGAGCTTTGCGGCGCGCAGTGAGCTTTTGCCCGGGGAGAAGACGTTGCCGAGCCAAACGGAAATCAACCGCCGATTCAAAAATATCCGCGACGCCATGCGACGTGAAAACCTGGGCGCTCTCATCATCTGCGGCAACCAATATGCCGGCTTTGAAGGCGCCGTTTTCTATGTTTCCGGGTTCGAAATCGTTCACCGCTACGTTTGTGTCCTGATCCCCTTGGAGGGCGAGCCGACGCTGGTGTTTCCGCGTGAAGCGCGTTGGATCGGCGACAAAGCCAAACCGTGGGTCAAAGACCAAGTCTGGCCGGACGTACCGGGTCAATGGCTCGCCGAGCGGGGCGCCGAAAAAAAGTGGAAACGCGTCGGAGTCTACGGCTTGGATTTCGTGATGGCGGTTCGCGATTACCACGAACTGGCCAAGGCTTCCTTCGAACTGGTTCCCTTCGACACGGCATTCGACATGGTGCGTGCGGTCAAGAGTGAAGAGGAACTTATTGAAGTGCGCGACGCCATGGACATCATCCTCGACGGTTTCTGGGCCCTGGTCGCCGCCTATCAACCAGGCAAGACAGAAGCAGAAATCATGGCGCCAGCCGTGGAACGTTTCTTCGCACGTGGAGCGGGTCCACGGATGATGAACATCCTTTTGTCCGGCACCCACGGCGAAGCCGAAGCAGCGTTCAAGGTGCCAGGAAATCGCGTCGTTGCAGCGAATGATCTGCTTCTTTATTCGCTCGAGGTCACCGGCACAGGCTGCTACTGGGTGGAGTTTTCGAGGCCGCTTATTCGCGGGAAGATCAGTCCGCGCACGCAGGCAATGGCGGATGCTTATCCGGAAGCATTGGAAGCCGCGCGGAAGCTCATGCGCGCGGGTGAACTCGCCAGCAATGTTCATCGTAGCGTGGCGGAAAAGTTTTCCAAGCATGGCTTCGCGCTCGGGCATCTTTCCGGCCACAGCATTGGCACCACCATGCTGGAATACCCCGCGATTGGCGCAAAGAGCGACGTCGTTCTCCAGGAAAATATGATTTTCTCTTTGCACCCACAGGTCGTGGACCAGGACGGAAAAGTCTGTCTCTACACACAAGACACCTATCGAATCGGAAAGACAGAAGGCGAATGCCTTGCCGATGTGCCGTGGAAGTTCTTTACCGGCGAGGAGGCTCGTCAGCGAGTCGCGTCGTAGACGGTGTCGCCGGTATGTTTGACTTACACGCCGAGTTGATCGAACAAGCGTGCCAAGATTCGGGAGCTGATGTGAAATGAAGATTTGTGTCATCGGGTGTGGTGCGGTTGGGAGCCTCTTCGCGGCGCACCTGGCGAAAGCCGGCGAGACGGAGGTCTGGGCCTACGATGTTTGGAAGGAACACGTTGAGGCGATACAAAAAAACGGTTTGCGTATTTCGGGTGCCGCCGAATTGACTGTTCGTCTCAACGCGACGAGTGACCCAAAACAATTGCCGCACTGCCACTACGGCATCGTGGCAACGAAGGCGATTCACACGAAGATGGCAATCGCCCAGGTGGCACACGCCTTCGATGAGAAGAGCGCTATGTGCTCGGTGCAGAACGGCGTGGGCAATGAGGAACTCATTGCCGAGCACGTGAAATATGTGATTCGCGGCACAACTTTTCCCGCTGGCCACCCGATCGCTCCGGGCCATATCGGCTACGACATCAAAGGCGACACGTGGATTGGCCCTTTCGAACCCACAAACACTCCGATGCCGCGTGTCGAAGAACTCGCCGGTTTTCTGAACCGCGCAGGAATGAATACCATTCCGCTGAAGGATGCGCGGGGCGCGCAATGGACCAAACTCATTTTCAACGCATCCACGAATCCGATCGGCGCGCTGACGCTGTTGCATCACGGCGCAGCCACGCGATTCGGCCCGACCGGCCAGCTCTTTGACGCGTTGATTGCGGAAGGCGAGGCCGTCGCTCGCAAGCTAGGCATCGAATTGCACGGCGATCCGCGGCAACTGGTCCAGAAAGGCGCGAAGGCACCCGGGAAGCATCGCGCCAGCATGCTCCAGGACGTTCTTGCCAAACGCCAGACGGAAGTGGATTTCATGAATGGCGCCATATCGCGGTGGGGCGACCAAGTCGGAGTACCTACGCCGCTCAACAAGGCTGTATGGGCACTGATCAAGGGTCTCGAGCACTCCTGGCAAGACCCGGGGTAGAGGAGTACGCGAATACCGATGAGCGTCCCGTTCAATATTGGCGTCTTGCAGCTGAGTATGGAACCGGTCGACGAAACTGTCGCGATGGCAAAGGCCTGCGAAGACGCCGGGTTCGACGCGTTCTGGATTGCAGAAGCCTATCCCTGGTGGCGCAAGCACGGTTTCGAGGCACGCTCCTCAACTGCGATTCTCGCCGTTATCGCCGCGCAGACGCGACGCATCCAACTTGGGTGGGGCATCATTTCGCCGTATACGAGGCACCCGGTTCAAGTGGCTATGGAAGCGCGCGTCATGCAAGATTTGGCGGGCGACCGCTTCCTGCTCGGCCTTGGCGCGTCGAAAATTTTCATGAAGGAAATCGGCGAGGGTGAAGGCGCAAAGGTCGGCCCCGCAACGGTGATGCGCGAAAGCATCGAAATCATCAAGGGCGTACTCCAAGGCGATGCGTTCCAATATCAAGGGAAGGTTTTCGCAGCAGCCGTCCCCGCTCTGAAGCCCGATGCGCACACGCAGCGCGGAACTCCGCGCATTTACGTCGCGGGTACGGGACCCGTCGTTCAAAAACTCGCCGGATCCATCAGCGACGGCTTGCTCACTGCCAGCATCACGACGCCGGCATTTGTGCGCTACTCCCGGAAAAACATGGAAGAGGGTGCGCGCAAAGCGGGCAGAGATGTATCGCAGTTGGCGCTAGGCTCAGTCATTGTTGGCAGCATCGGCCGTGACTCAGTTAAAGGAAAAGAAGGCGCGCGCGAGCAAGCCGCGATGTATCTCGCGAATAAGGTGCAAAACATAAAAGGTTCGGCGGACGTGCTTCTTGAGTGTGCCGGACTGACATTCGAAGGGCTTCGCCCTGTCGCTGACGCCATGGAAAAAGGCGGACGCAAAGCCGCAGCCAAGGCCGTCACCGACGAGATTCTTCGCAAAGTTTGCGCCATAGCCGGCACTCCCGACGAATGCATCCAGCGCATTGAAGAGTATCGCGCAGCAGGCTGCACCCATATCATGCTGGAGATTTGGGGTGACGATCGAGTCGGTCAGGCTAAGCTTTTCGGAGAAACTGTTCTTCCGCATTTCAAGAAATAGCCCGGTGCCGGTTGTCGCCGCATGATCGTCAAGACTTTTCATTCTAGGAGATTTCATGCGACTCGTTACCTTTGAAAATCTGGCAGGCGCGTCACGCATCGGCGCGTACCTCGGCAGCGGTCAAATCGTCGATCTCAATTCCGCTAGTGCTCTGCATTTGCGCGACCAGCAGCACGAGGCCGCCTTCGAGCGCCTGGCGAAGGCTCTTGTTCCTCCCAACATGCGGGCGCTCTTCGAAGGTGGCGACACCAGCCTCAACGCCGCTCGGAATGCTCTCGACTTCGCATTGCAGCGCGGGAACACAGCTTCTGGTTGCCACGGTGAACCACTCTTCTACGATCTTTCTGCTGTCCGCCTCAAGGCGCCGATCATTCCCAAGAAATTCTTCCACACCGCCGGCAATTTCCGAGAGCACCACGAAGAAGCCACCAAGGCGGGCTTTTCTCATCCGGTCATGCCATGGATTGTTTTCTTCCAGAACGTAGACGCGATTATTGGACATGAAGAACCGGTTATTTTTCCGGAGCACCTGACGCAAGAGTTGGACTACGAGCTCGAACTGGCCGTCGTGCTAAAGAAAAACGGCAAGCATTTCACGTCGGAGGAATCGGCGAGCTATATCGGCGGCTATGTGATTTTCAACGACATCACCGCACGCGACATCCAACGCCGCGAAATGAAATCTGGCGTTTTCAGCTTCTGCAAAGCCATCGACACGTTCTGCCCGCTCGGGCCATGGATCGTCACCGCGGATGAGATTCCTGACCCGCACAACCTCGCCATGCAACTGCGGGTCAACGGCGAACCGCGGCAGAATTCTCATTCCAGCAAGATGTCCGTCAAAATTCCTGAAATTCTCTCCCACTATTCTCCGATGGGCTACAGCGCCGGCGATGTCCTCTCGACCGGAACGGTCTCGGGCGTGGCAGCGTTTTCCGGCGATCCGAAGGCGTGGTATCTGAAGCCCGGCGACGTCATGGAGTGCGAGATTGAAAAGATCGGCATCCTTCGCAATCCGGTGATCTCCTGGAAGCAAGCTTACGGGAGAAAACCAGCAGCGCTCGCCACGCAGGAATCCTACGGCTAGGATCGAATCCATGATGACTTCTAACAGTTCTGGCATCTGGGTCAGCGAACTTAACGCCCGCCCCGAAATCCGCGGCGCGTTTCCTCGCTCACCCGTTCGTTTTTACGATACCACGCTGCGCGACGGCGAGCAGACCGTCGGCGTGGTGCTCTCGCCGCAGCAAAAGGTAGAAATCGCCCGCAAGCTGGACGAACTGGGGGTTAGTCGCATCGAGGCTGGGTTTCCGCGCGTGTCCGCCGATGATGCCGACGCCATCCGGCTCATGCTCAGGGCCAATCTGAAGGCGGAGCTCTGGGGCTTCTCGCGTGCCGTCAGGGCGGACCTGGAAGAGTTGGTTCGTCTGGGTTTGCAGGCTTCCGTCATCGAAGCTCCCACAAGCGACATCAAATTGCGTGCTTACGGTATTTCCGCAGACGAGGTTCTGGCGCGGGTCAAAGATGCGGTTACGTTCGCAACGCAAAACGGAATCCGAGTGGCTTTCTTTGCGGTGGACGGAACGCGGTCACATCTTGAATTTCTGAAAGAAGTTTATCTGTCCGCGCTGGAAGCCGGCGCCGAAGAGATCGTCGTCGTGGATACCATCGGCGCGTGCGGGCCCGAAGCGGTGGAGTTTCTTGTGCGCCAGGTTTGCGAATGGGTCGGCCCGAGAATTCCCGTGCACTTCCATGGCCACGACGATTTTGGCCTGGCCACGACGTGCGCCATCGCCGCCGTCCGCGCCGGAGCGTCGTGGATTCAAGGAACGATTAACGGCATGGGCGAGCGCGCCGGCAATGCCGATATCGGGGAGATTGCTCTCGCGCTTCGCTGCCTGTACGACGTGCCGATCGTACTTGATCTCAGCAAGGTGCGCGAAGTTTCCGAGGTCGTGCGCCGAGCCAGCGGCTACAACATGGAGCCTTGGAAGCCGCTCGTTGGCGAAAACCTTTTCATGCGCGAAAGTGGCGCGGTCGCCAGCCAGTTTCACATTCCTGAAGCGATCGAGCCATACTCTTCCGAATTGGTTCGTGCGGAACGCCGCATCGTACTCGGCAAAAAAAGTGGTCCAGACAGTATTGACTTAAAGGCCAGGGAATTAGGCTTGGCGATCTCCGCGGAACAGCGTGCGCCGATTCTCGCCGCCGTAAAAAGGCGCGCCATCGAAAAGCGCGGCCTTATCACCGATCAGGAATTTCGGGAGATCGCCCAACATTTCACTGTAGCTGCGACCTAGTGGCTGAACGGAGCGGATCCTTATTCAGTTTAAGCAAGTCCCGCTTTGGAGAGCGGCAATTCGCGGATGCGCTTGCCGGTTGCGGAAAAAATGGCATTACAGAGCGCCGGAGCAAACGGCGGCAACCCCGGCTCGCCAATTCCTGCCGGCGGCGCTTCGCTTGGCACGATGTAAACATTGGTCTCCCGCGGCGCAACGTTCATGCGCGCCACCTGATACGAATCAAAATTAGATTGGTTGATTACACCATTTGTCGCCGTGATTTCGCCATAGAAAGTAAGGCTCGTGCCCATCACGGCCGCGCCCTCGAACTGCTGCCGCACCATTTCCGGATTCACAATTGTGCCGGCGTCCAGGGCCGTATCCACTTTTTTGATTTGGACCTGCCCGGCATCATTCACTTGCACCTGGACCACGGTGGCAACGTACGTCAGAAAACTCCGGTGCATGGCCACTCCGATGCCGTAGCCGTTTCCCGGCTTTTGCTTTCCCCAACCCGCCTTTTCCGCCGCCAGCGTGAGTACTCGCCGGAATCGCGCCGTATCGATCGGATACTGCTCGTAATCTCCGTCATAGTTCGGGAATTCCTTGGGAAGATCGTTCCTCGGAATCTTGCGGTCCGCCCCCAGCAGTTCGATCAAGTACTCGACTGGATCTCGGCCCGCCGCGTGCGCCAACTCGTCGGCGAAGGAATGTATCCCGAACGCATGATAAATATTAGCCACCGAGCGCAGCCAGCCGATTCGCACGTGGGCGGTCGCCGGTCCATTCTCGGCGCGTAAATTTTCCACCGCAAACGGAACATCCGTGAAGCCCAGCCCCAATTCCCCCGGATCCGAATAATTTGCGCTGGCATTAAAGGTGGAGCCGATCGGCGGAAACACCGTCCGCTGCAGCCATGCGGTGGGTCTTCCATCTGCGCCCAACGCCGCCTTCATATACATCGCCGCAACGGAATGGTACACGTCGAATTTGATGTCGTCCTCGCGGCTCCATACCACCTTGACCGGCTTGCCGGTCTTTTTCGAGAGCACCGCGGCTTCCACCGCAAAATCCGGAAACGATTTTCTCCCGAAAGCGCCGCCCAACAGCGTCACGTTCACGGTCACATCTTCTTTTTTCAAGCCAACGGCTTCAGCGATCGCGTCCCGCGCGCCCTGCGGATTCTGCGTTGCCGCCCAGGCTTCTACTTTCCCGTCGCGGTACACCGCCAGCGCCGCCGGGGGCTCCATCGACGCATGAGCAAGCATGGGCGCGTAGTACTCCGCCTCGACGATTTTCCCGCCCTTGGCGAAGGCCGCATCCACGTCGCCGTTGTTGCGCACTACCTTTCCTGGCTTCCGCGCTGTTTCCTGTAACTCCTTTCTGTACGCATCGGAATTCCAAACGGTGTGCGGGCTCTTCTCCCATTCAATCTTGAGTTTCTTTCTTCCCTGCATCGCCGCCCAGGTGTTGTCCGCCAGAACCGCAACGCCGCCCAAAGCTTGAAATCCAACCGGCGGTTTGAACGCATCGATCGTCGCCGTCTGCTTCACGCCGGCCACGCTCAGCGCGGCCTTGTCATCGACGGACTTGACAGCGCCGCCGAACACCGGCGGATGCGCGACGCTGGCGTAGAGCATGCCCTCCATGTGCGTATCCTGTCCGTACGCCGCTTTGCCCGTGCACATTTCTTTCAAGTCGTAGCTCATCGTGCCTTTACCGATATAGCGCCACTCGCTGCGGGTTTTCAGCTTTACGTCTTCTTTCTTCGGCACATCCAATTTCGCAGCAGCGGCTGCTAATTCACCGTACCCGAGCTTTTTACCTGACGGCTTGTGCACCACCGTGTGCACGTTCGTCCCGCATTCCGACTCTGGCACGCCCCATTGTTGTGCCGCGGCGCGCACCAGCATCAACCGCGCTGTCGCCCCGGACTCCCGTAAGGTGTCGAAGAAGCTGCGCACGGAATGCGATCCATCCGTATCCTGATCGCCGTACTTTTCATCGCCGATCGCTTGCACCAGCTTTACGCGCGCCCAATCCGCGTCGAGTTCGTCTGCAACGATGCGCGGTAGCGCCGTGCGGCTTCCGCTCCCCATTTCCGAGCGGTGTGCGATGATGTAGGCTGTTCCTTTCGTATCGATCGCGAGATACACGTTCGGATGCAGCGGTGCATCGATCATGGCCTCGGGCATTCTGGCGGTTGCCGCGAACAACTGCTCCGGCATGAGGCGCGCGCTCAGCACAAACGCCCCCGCTCCCAGCACTCCCTTAAGGAAGTCACGTCGACTGTTGCCGCCTCGACCGTTGTTCCTGGAGATGTTCTCGATGTGAATCATCCGTCCCTCGCGATATCCGACTACGGAAATAGATGCAAAAGCGTGTATTTCAAGACTACATCCTACCGCCTTTCCCATTTCTTGCAAGTCCGCGCGCACAAGCGTCCGCCTATGGCCTTTCGAAGCGTTGAATGATTCTACGCATCGGAAAATTGCCGGGTTGCGATTTCAGGGCGGGCAGTACAATCTGGACTCGGACGTTCACATCATCATGTCTGCAGAATTCATGCGCCAGGCTATCGCCTTGGCGCTGGAGAACGTACGTTCCGGCAAAGGAGGTCCGTTCGCTTCCGTTGTCGTGAAGGAGCAACGGATCATCGGACAAGGAACGAATCGTGTTACCGCGACCAATGATCCGACGGCGCACGCAGAAATCGTTGCCATCCGGGAAGCCTGCCGTCGGCTCGGTGATTTTCAACTCAGCGGTTGCGATTTGTACACTACTTGTGAGCCCTGCCCTATGTGTCTGGGCGCCATTTACTGGGCAAGGCCGTCAGGCATTTTCTACGCTGCTACTGCCGCCGATGCCGCCGCAGCTGGTTTCGATGATGATTTTATCTACCACGAACTAAAACTACCACCCAGCGCGCGTCGTATTCCGATGGCGCAACTCCTACGCGACGACTCACTGGCCATTTTTTCGGCTTGGAAGCAGCAGGAAAACAAGAAACCATACTGATTCAATCGTTTTGGCAGTTCGTCAGGAGGCCAAATTGATCCTTCCCTACGATTCCGGCCAGGCGCCCAGCGCTCGTCTCAAATCCACCAACTGCCCTAAGTGATAGGAGTTGTGATCGGCCAACAACAGTGCTTCGCGAAGAATCGTCTGGCCTTGGCCGTGCGGAATCTTTGCGCATAGATCGGTCTTCGGATTCTTGACCAGTTTGATCATTTCCTGCAAATCCTTCTGGAAGGAAGCGACACTCTTGTCCCAGGCCGCTTCATCCGGAGGAACTGGCGTCTTCGGCCAGTAGCCTTCGGGGAATCCCGGCGAAACGTGCTTGGTATCCCGGCTGAATTCCAGAATGTCCCATTGCGCGATCCGTACGTGTTCAAGCAACTGCCAGCCAGTATGGGGCAAGCTTTCCATGAACGTGCCGCGCTTCGCCGCTGGGAAACCGTCGATCGCATCCGAGAAGTGCACGTGCGCTCCGCCACCTTTCAAGAGAAAAGCAAGATGTTCGCGCAACGCTCGATCGTTGTTTCCTTTGCTGCTTTTCTTCTCAGTTGGCCGTTTCGCTTTTTTCTTCAAAGTCGCTTCCTATTTCTCCGATACCAGCACTTGTTGTGGCATCTCTGGAATCGGATGCAGGGTCGTTTTCTTGAATCCCACGCTCGCAAACATCTTCTCATATTGCGAGAAGGTGTAGGCATCTCCGGCATCCGTTCCTGCCAGCATCAGCAGGCTGAACGACGCCGCTGTCGGAGGCGTGACGCGATCTTCATTGGGTACGAATTCCAGTGTAATGGCCTTCCCGTCTGGCCCGAGCGCCGCGAAAACCCTGCGTGCGAGGGTCTCGCAGGTTGGCAAGTCGAAATGGTGAAAGATATTGGTTAGCAGCACAAAGTCATAGCCATTGCCAAATTCGGTCTCGAAGGCGCTTCCCGGCTTCGTCTCGTAGCGGCCTTGAACTCCGAATTTCCTGGCATTCTCTAGCGCCACTTCGAGCACGCGATGCCAGTCCAGTGCCACGACGCGGGCGTTGGGATTCCGCTTCGCAAGGGTAATGCCATACATCCCGTGTCCCGCTGCAACGTCCAGCACTTTGCAAGGCCTGCCTTCCTCCGCGCCCGCTAATCCCGCGATGAACTCAGCTGCCGGCACGGTTAGCGGCGCCATGCAGCGCGCAAACTTGACCCACAGCTCGTCATTCGGCTTGGTGTTATCGCCGGTTGGACTGGTCGTTCCGCCTTTCCGCACGGCATCCGACAGCGCCTCGAAATTGCTTTTGCTCCAGGGAGTGATGAGAAAATCCGATATGGAAGCCAAACACGCAGGCGAGCGGCGATTCAAGAACACGGCCGCGTCCGGTGCGAGCGCGTAACGGTCCCCTTCTTTTGTCAAGAATCCCTGGATGGTCAGGTAATCGCAAAGAATCCGCACGCCCCGCTCCGCCGCGCCAACTTTCTCGGCGAGAGAAACAGAGGTATTCGCCCCCTCTCCTATCGCTGTGAAAATATCCAAGTCAATGCCAGTTTTTAGCGCGGCGCTTTGCTGATAGGCGTTAATTGCATTGAAAATGCGCTCCGGGTTGGGACGCTTTGCAACAGTCGGTGTGGCCATAGGAAATGGCTCCTTTCGCGTTGTTACGTCCTTCATTCTAATACGCGGCAAGAGTCCTCGGGATGGCTCAATTAAATTGCTCCCGACCTGCCATCGCTGGCATACTTTCACTCCTCCGAAGCAACCCGAGGCGCAAAGGATGAAACGCGAATATCACCGGTGGTATTCCCACCGGCTTGGCCTGGAACTCGGCGTCGTGGTCTACGGCCACTGGGGCCCGCCGCTCTTGGGTTTCCCCACCAGCGCCGGCGACGAGTGGGAAGTCGAAGGCCAGAGCATGATCGGTGCCCTAGCTGATTTTATCGACAGCGGCAAAATTAAGTTTTTCACCATCAACTCGATCAATGGCTATAGCTTTTACAATAAAAGCGCCCATCCGTTTCACCGCAGCTACGTGCAGGCCACTTTCGATTCCTACCTGCGAGAAGAAGTTGTTCCTTTCATTTGGGACAACTGCAAGTCGCCCGGCATCGCCATCTCCACGATGGGCGCGTCCTTCGGCGCCTATCATGCCGCAAATTCGCTGTTCAAGCATCCCGACGTGATCAAGCGCTGCTTCGCCATGTCCGGTGTCTACGATGTGCGCAACTTCATGGACGGCATGTACGATGAGAATTTCTATTTCAACAACCCGGTCGATTATCTCGCCAATATGAGCGACCCCTGGTTTTACGAGCAGATTGCAAGCTGCGACATTCACATCACCACCGGCACGGGCCCGTGGGAAAACAGCGGACCTACTTACCGTCTCTCCGAAGTGCTTTCCAGCAAGGGCATCCGCCACTCGCTCGACAACTGGGGTCCCCAGGGCGGCCACGACTGGCCCTACTGGAAGCACCAAATGCGCGAATACATCTCTCAAGTCTTCTAAACTAAAGACTGGACTTCGAGTCGAGAACTGTGGCCTGAAGCGGAGATTTCAAGATAGTCCAAGGTGATCGAGCTTATAGTGGCCCTTTTCAATGACCTGGTCGTCATCGATCCACACGTCGCAATCGCGGGTCAGCACATCGACGTGCGTCTTGGATTTCCAGTTGGCATGTGTCTGGCTGCCGTAGGGATCGCCGAACGCAATATGCACCCCCGGAAATTTTTCATCCTGTAGCAATACTCCGATCATCTCGGACAACCCAAGATTCGTGCCAAAGGCAAGTTCTCCCACGCGGTCGCTATTCTCATCTGTGTGGCAATAATCCCAGAACTCTTCTTCCAACTCCTTTCGCTCACACTCCGCGCGCACCAGCCGACCGCCGGAAATCTCCAGCACCAATGGGGTGGTTTGCAAATCTCCGTATTTGCCGTTGAAATGATCCCCGGCTGTGGCATCGCAAACAAACGTGCCGTCCACAGTCGCCGGGGTCGTAAACACTTCGCCCGCCGGTAGGTTCGACCAATAGCGCGGGCTGATCAGACCGCTCGTTTTCACCCAGTCGAGTCCGCGGTCAAAATGCGCTGCAAACTTTGTGCCTGCCTCGGTCTTCACCGTCAAAGTTTCCGCACGCAGCATCCGTTCGCGCAGCTTGTCGCTCAAACGGTCGACCAGGCGGTAATCCGCGCGCATCCCCTGCTGCATGATCTCCGGAGTGACGCCGACCATGTGCGCATAGCGAATCTGCCGCCGCTCGACGACTCTCACAATGGCCATGCGCGCCCCGAGCTCTCCCGGCTGCGGCGTCATGCACATTACGCCCACGTCCGCCGTTTCCAGCGCTTGTAGCACCTCGGCCGGAGCCGCGCTCATCGGCCGCCGCCCGAAATCTTCCAGCAATAGCCCGCTGTAAAGCGCGTTCCGTTCGTCGATCGCTCGGGCGATGCTGGCCGCCACGGCTTTGCTCGCCTTGTCGGCAATCAGCGCCACGTGTTCGCCCGCACGGACCGCCAAGCATGTTTCCACGGCGTTCCGCGCGCCCGGCATCAATTCGGGGAATGGAGATCCAAAGCTCATCCCAACAATTTTACTTGATTTGAGATTTTTTTATAGCGCCGCAGTGCTGAGAAGTTTCTTTTCTCAACTGGCCAACAGGCCGGGCCCGGGACAGGCAGCATAAACAAGAAAGCATACGATATGGTCTACAGCCAGGCGCATCCGGCAGGACTTCAGCACGAGCTTCTAGGGGACACTCGATACGCGGGCACTTGCCCTCCACCGCTGGTCACATTGGCAAGTCCCGTGGCGCTGAGCCGCGTGAGAAACCCGCTGAGTTTTCCGCGGAATAAGTAGGGCGCGAAATCCACCAGCATGTCCCGGTAATCCACCCTGCCCAACTGTGCGATGTACGGAAAAACCTCCCGGCGGATTGCGATGCGTTCCTGAACGATCCATGCGCCTGTCTTGGCGTTGAGCGCACGCTCGATGGCCTCATCCCAGGCCGCTTCGCTGGTTTCCCATCCCAGGGTCACGCCAGAGCCGCCGTACTCATCGCTCGGCTTCAGCACCAGATGGTTTCGCTCGCTCCGCACGAACGCCAGCAAGTCGATTGGCTGTCCGTAATGTGCCGTCTTAATGTCTGTCACGACGCGCGTCCACGGAATATGCTTCCGTATCATTTCTCGCTCGCCGTGCGAGAAAAGCGAGCCGTTTTGCTCATCCGTCAGCACCGCAAAAAACGCCTTCACGTGCGGAATCTTACAGCGGAAATTGTTCGCCACGCACACCGCGTTCGCCGAATAAGCTTTGACCAGCGCGGAGCACTCCGCCGGTTTGGCCACGATGTCATTGATCAGCACGCGGCGGTAGACCAGATCAACGGGCTTATCCTGTACGACCAGTTTCTTGCCGTCCCATTCCAGTTCGCGTGGATCGGCAATGAGCGTTGGAATTCCCATTCTTTCGAATCGCTCCTGAAGAATCTCGAACTCGCTCCAGGTTGGCACCTCTTTCCAATCCACGATAGCAATCTGCGGTTTTGCCGCCGCGCCTCCCCAGTCCTGGTAACTCGTCAGCAGCGCGTCGAGCAGCTTCGCGCTGAGCGGGTAACTGTGAATCTCATATTTCTTTCGGAACGGTCCCATCACCGGAAGCTCACGGAAAATTTCCGCCAGCGTTTCCGCATAGCCGGCCCCCGCAGGGGATTCCCCGTTGTATTCCGCAAATTTCAGCGATTCAGGAAGGAGAAAGGCATCGAGCCGCGAGGCTGTGCTCGCCGGGCCGTAGCCTGTGGGAATCCGCGCGAGGCGCTCCTCTTCCTCGCGAAGATGCAGCTGCGCAAATAAGTGCTGGTCGTCAAGTGCTGCCGCCGCAACACGCTCGCCGAGTTCGGCGATCGCTTCGGCGACAGTCCTTACACGCTCCTCATCTTCCGGTGAGAGAAAAAAGGGCCGCAGGAATGGGCAGTGTACGCGGTCGCCAAACGTCAGCTTGGCCTTGCGCATCTGTTTGACCAGATCTTCCGGGAGACCGGGTGTCCCCAACAGAGTGGCTTTCAGTATTTCGTGCCAGTCGTCAGCCGGTGAGGGCGGCCGTGCCGATGGCGTGGGAGCGCTCGTCATGTCGTCAATTTCCTTGCGCCGACCCAACAGCCGGCGCGGCCGCGGACTTCAGCCCCGCGGCGCTTTTTGGCGCTCCTGCGAATCCCCCGGCCTGACCGATCCCCAGCATTTCTTCCCATCGCGGCCAAGGATTCGATGCCCTCCCGTTCAAGGCGCGCTCTATCACCAGCCGCGCCATCTTTTCCACCACATGCTGGAAATAAAACTCCGTGATGCGGTCGCGCTCGAAATCCGGCGCGGGGTTCAGGAAATCGATGGCATACGGCACGCCGTCTTTCACGGCAAACTCGATGGTGTTCATCTCGTAGCCCAGCGCCTGGTTGATGGTCTGTGCGTCTTTCAGCACGCGCGCTCCCAGATCTGCCGTCAGATATTCATGATCCACCAGATAGCGGCGCTCTTTAGGATCGTAGTGCACCGGCAAAATATCCGACTTCCCGAACGTGAAACAGCGCACATACTGCTTGAAATCGATAAACTCCTGCAGCGTCATGCAATACGGCGCCGTCTTGTCATAAGCCGCTAGCAACTCTTCCTTGTTGTTCACCTTGTAGACGTGCTTCCATCCGCCGCCGGAAAACGGTTTCAGAATGGCCGGCCGGCCCACATAGTCGAGCAAGCCCTCCCAATCCACCGGATATTCCAGGTTGTGAAGCGATTCGCTGGTGATATCCACGTCGCTGGGATAGCCTTTTTGCGGTAGCAAGACCGTTTTCGGGATGGTAATCCCGAGCTTGGAGGCCACCGCGTAGTTAAAAAACTTATCATCCGCCGTCCACCAGAACGGATTGTTGATGACATAAGTTCCTTCGAGTACCGCGTGCTTCAGGTAGCCGCGGTAATATTCGACCTCATGCGAAATGCGATCCACGATCACGCTATACTTTGCGGGCTCGCCCATCCTCGTCCCGCCAAGCTTCACAAATTCCGCCGCCACGCCATCCTTTTTCCCAAGCTCGTTCACGCGCACGATGAACGCCGGTGGAAAGCTGTACTCCCGCCCGCAGAGAAGGCCGATCTTTTTCATGTTCTTGCTCCTGTCAGGAACCTCTAGGGCTGCTTCGCTCGCTATCGCTCTCAATTCACCGCGCGTGCTGATGAAGTGCGCGGTTCGGTGACCCCCCCGCGCGTTTCGGCAACCAGATGCCGGACCACCGCTTTCAGATCGCCGGTTTCCTTGAAGACGCGCAGCTGTCGGTCCGCGCTGGTGCCCTCGTTCAAGATCGTGTGAACGTATTCGACGGCGCTGCGGCTGCCCAGATCGTCTACCACGTCATCCACCAGTTCAAGCAATTCCGGGATCAGTTGCTGCATGGGAACTTCGGTTTCCTTGCCGAAGTCGATCAGCTTTCCTTCTATTCCGTAGCGTGCCGCCCGCCATTTGTTCTCTTCGATCAGCGCGCGCCGGTACAATCGCCAGCTCCGGTTGCCTTGATAGAGGCGATGCAGCTTGACGATGATGGCCTGGGCCAGCGCCGCGATCGCCACAGCCTCCTCGACTTTCGTCGATACGTCGAACAGCCGGAATTCCAACGTGCCGAACGTCGGGTGCGGCCGCACGTCCCACCAGATTTTCTTGCCGTTGTCGATACAATTCAGCTTCACCAAAAGATTTACGAAATTCTCGTATGCGCTCCACGATTCGAACTGTTCCGGGACACCCGTGCGCGGAAACCGGCGAAAAACTGTCGTCCGGAACGACTTCAATCCTGTGTTTCGGCCCATCCAGAACGGCGAGCTCGTCGATAGTGCGAGTAAATGCGGCAAGAAGTAGCTCACACCGTTCATCATATCGATGGTCGTCTGCTTGTCTGGCATGGCCACGTGCACGTGCATGCCAAAGATCAACAGCGACCTGGCGAGTTGGCCCATTTCTTCGACGATATGCTGGTACCGCTCCCCCGGAGAGATGACCTGATCGATCCAACTGGAAAACGGGTGCGTGCCCGCTGCCGCGACCTGCAGGCCGGCGCGTTCCGCCGCCGCCACCAGTTCTCCACGCGTCCGGTGCATTTCGATGCGCAATTCGCTGACGTTTTCGCAGATGCGCGTGCCGGTTTCGACGATGGACTGGTGCAGCTCGTGTTTCACCTGTTCCGCGATACTCGGAGAAGCCGCGGAAACGATCTGGCTGACGTGCGAGCGCAATTCGCACGTCGCGGGATCGATAATCTGGAATTCTTCTTCGACACCGATGGTAAAGCGGTGAGCCATGGAGTGGCCCTCCGGGTCGTATGGTGATGTCGGGGACTTCGAGTCTCGTATCATACCCCGCCGCAGGGGGAAATTGCACCTGCACGGCTTGGTCATCGATTGTCGAGCGGTCATTGGTTCAAATTGGTTCTGGACTAGGGGTCTGCTGCCTTGGCAGACTCTTCCCCATGCAAATCAAACCCTTCCGCATCGAGCATTACTTTGGGAAATACGAGTTCACCGCGAAATATCTTCTCTCCAGCTCGGATGCCGAATCCCGGACCATCCAGGAACTCCTCGACCTCGAGCCTGGAGCGGCGGAGCGATTTCACGAACACTGGTGCGGCTACACAGAATCGCCGGGAGCCCCCTGGCTGCGCGAAGCGATTGCGGGCATCTACAAGCAAATCAAAACAGCTGACATTCTCGTGCTGGCAGCGGCTGAAGAAGGCATCTTTGTCCTTTATCACGCTCTCCTCGGCCCGAAAGACCACGTCATCGTCGAAACCCCCTGCTACGAGAGCAGCCTGGAAGTGGCCCGCAGCACCGGCGCGCAAGTCAGCGAATGGCGCCGTTCCGCTGAAGATCGATGGACCCATGATCTCGCCGCTCTCGAGGGCATGATCCAGCCCAACACCAAAATCATCTACATCAATACTCCTCATAATCCAACCGGCCTGCTGATGGTCGCCGATGTCTTCAAACAAGTTATCGCGCTGGCCGCGAGCCGCGGGATCATTCTGTTTTCGGATGAAGTGTACCGGGAACTAGAGCATGACCCCAGTCAACGGCTGCCCGCCGCCTGCGATGCCTACGAACATGCCCTCAGCCTTGGATCGATGAGCAAGACTTACGGTCTCCCTGGTCTGCGCCTTGGCTGGTTCGCCAGTCGCGACGCGGAGATCATTCGGCGGTGCCTCGAGTTCAAGTACTACACCACGATTTGCAGCAGTGCTCCCAGCGAATTCCTGACCGCCCTGGCCTTACGCCATCGCGAGATTCTTGTGCGACGCAACTTGGAAATTGTCCGCAAGAATTTGCCTCTCCTCGATTCTTTCATCAAGCGGCGTTCCGACCTTTTCGAATGGGTGAAGCCCGACTCCAGTCCCATCGGATTCGTGCGATTCAAACTAGAGCGTGACGTCCTGAACTCTTGCGAGCAAGTTGTTCGCGATTCCGGCGTCTTGCTTCTGCCGGGAACCGTCTACGATCAGCCTCGTCACATTCGCTTCGGCTACGGCCGCAAAAACATGCCCGAGGCTCTCGCCCAACTCGATTCCTATCTGAACAAAAAGTTCTAGCATTTAGCGGACACCAACGAAAATGGGACAGATAGCCCTATCTGTCCCACGCGAACCCTTCCGCCGTTTGAGATTGTTCCTTACTTCTAATTTCTCACTTCCGTTTTACGCCGCGCCCATGGCCCTGCGCTGCTGGAAGCATTCCCGGCAAAAAACCGGGCGCCCTTGTGTAGGCCGGAAAGGAACCGTGGTTTCCTTCCCGCATTGCGAGCAGTTTGTTTTCGTTTCCGACCTCATCGGCGAGGCGTGCCCGCCAACGCCGCCTCCTTCGGCACGCTTCGCTTTGCAAGTTTTGCATCGTTTGGGTTCGTTCTTGAAGCCCTTGTCGGCGAAAAACATTTGTTCGCCGGCCGTGAACACGAACTCCGCACCGCATTCCGAACACTTCAGCACCTTATCGTGATATTCCATGAGCCGCTCTCCCCTGGTCCCGTGTCGGGCAGGAGAATGGGCGGACTCTGCACCTGCGGACCGAGATGCTTGCGGAGACCAGTATCCGGGGACGCCGGGCGCGGATCCCTTGGGCCTGCGGGCACGAAGTTGAAACACGATCCCAAACGCTCTGCCTTACGGGGGCCTGAATCTCGGAAGTGCGGCGCAAAGCCGCGGCGAAAACGGAAGGGCGATCCCGGTCGAACCGGGACCGCCCCTGGTGTCAATCCGCTTCCCGCCGCTGCTTCTTGCGCAGTCGCTTCCGCGAAAGCGCTTCCTTGGCCCGGCGTTTCTCGCCGGGCTTCATATAGAAGCTGTGCTTCTTGATTTCCTTGATGATATCTTCCTGTTGCACCTTGCGCTTGAAACGCCGCAGGGCATTTTCCAGAGATTCGCTCTCTTGAATGACGACTTCAGCCACTTTTGTAATTCACCCCCAATCCGGTTCGGATTGGTATCTTGCGGCGCCTCTCGCCAGCCAAGCTACAGCCGGCTGTGTCCTTCTGCGGGCACCGCCCCTTTACAAATTATCGCACGTATTGTCCGGTTGCACTCGCACCCTGAATGGTCGCTGGCATCTTCTAATCAATTCGCGGCATCGAAGTCAAGGAATCTTTGTGTCCGCACCGCAGGAATCCTAGTACTGAGCCTACCTATTATCTTCGGAGTTATGGGATAAATATACAGTAAACAACGCTCGCTTTTTACATCCCCCAGCACCGGCAGGCGCCATTCCCGTGGGCGGCGGTCTTCTCATCCGCACGCTTGTACTTCCCCCTCTCCCTTACGTAGAATGAGCCGCTCCTCGAAACGCGCCACACGGGGGTCGAACAATGTCCGATATGCGCGATGCCATCGGGGTACTCCTCGCCGGAGGCCAGGGGGAGCGTCTCTGGCCGCTTACGCGCGACCGCGCTAAGCCAGCCGTTCCCTTTGGCGCTCTCTATCGCATCATTGACATCACGCTCTCGAACTGCATCAACTCCGACCTGCGACGTGTCTTCGTCCTGACCCAGTACAAAGCCCTCAGCCTGAACCGCCACATCCGCGCCGGCTGGTCGTCGCTCGCGGGACTCGGCGATTACATCGAGGTCCTGCCGCCCCAGATGCGCGTTTCCCAACAGTGGTATCAAGGCACTGCCGACGCCGTCTACCAGAACATCTACTCCATCGGCAGCGAGCGCTCGACATTCGTCTTCATCCTCTCCGGCGATCACATTTATAAGATGAATTACAGCCGCATGCTCAAGCAGCACATCGATTCCGGTGCCGAAGTCACCGTCGCCACGATTGAAATCCCTGCCGTGCAGGCCGCGCGTCAATTCGGCGTTATCGAAACCGACAAGAACTGGCGCATCGTCGGCTTTGAGGAAAAGCCGGCCGCCCCCAAGGAATCGCCCCATCATCCGGGCCAATGCAACGCCTCAATGGGCATCTACATCTTCAACACGCAGCTCTTGATTCCCATCCTGCTCGCCGATTCCGAGGATCCCAAATCCCACCACGACTTCGGCAAAGATATTCTTCCGCGCATCATCTCGAAGCATCGCGTTTTCGCCTATAATTTCGTCGACGAAAACGCCAAGGACGCCGTCTACTGGCGCGACGTCGGCACCCTCGATGCCTACTACGAAGCCAACATGGACCTCGTCAGCGTCTCCCCGGTCTTCAATCTTTATGACAGCAATTGGCCGCTCCGCACCTGGCAGCACCAGTATCCGCCGGCCAAGTTTGTCTTCGCCGATCCCGAGCGCATGGGCGCGGCACTCGATTCCATCGTCGCCGGAGGCTCAGTCATCTCCGGCGGCCGCGTGCAGAAATCCGTCATCGGCAACAACGTCCGCGTCAACAGCTACTGCGAAGTCTCCGAATCCATCATCTATAATCACGTGAACGTCGGCCGCCACTCGCGCATTCGCCGCGCCATCATTGACCGCCACGTCAGCCTTCCCGAGCGCACTGAAATCGGCTATGACCTCGAAGCCGACAAGCGCCGCTTTCACGTCACCGATTCCGGTATCGTCATCGTCGTCCGCCAGGAATCTCTGATCGAAGAACCCGAAACCGCATAAGCCCTGCTCTTCTTTTTTATGTAGGCACACCGTCGCTGCTTCCCATGCCGTCCAGAATTGCCTTGACATGGTACTAACGTGCGTCCTATTAAAGCCTCAACTCTCCCTGAAAGTAGAGTTCCTGTTATGCCTCCAGAACCGGTTCAGCTTCTAGATCCTCCTGTGAACCGCGCCGCCTATTCCGACCGTTCCGCGTGGATCATGGCTCGTTGCTCGGAGTTGGCCTATGTCCCATTTGAAGATGGCTCTCCTCAAGAGCAGCAACTCCGTAACTCGCTCAAGGACCTCCGCCTGGAGCTCTGCGCTCCGTTCCGGCGGGAATCAACGACCGGCTATGTCGCCAAGAACCAGCGTTACGCTGTCCTCGCCTTCCGCGGAACCACAAAAGACTTACGCGATATCGTTACCGACATCAAGATTCGTTTTTATCGCGACAAGGAGGGGGTAGAAATCGCCACCGGCTTCGGCGAAGCCTTTACCCTTGTCGAAGGCGAGGTCCGGAAGACCGTCGGCAACCTCGATCCCTCCCTGCCGCTTTACATCACCGGCCACAGTCTCGGCGGAGCGCTTGCCGTCATCGCCTCCACGCGCATTCGTCCGTCGGACCGCATCGCGGCCTGCTACACCTTCGGATGTCCGCGCGTCGGCAACACCGAATTTGCCGAGCAGCTTTGGAAAGTCCCCGTCTACCGCCAGGTTCACGCCTCCGACATCGTGCCTCGCCTGCCGTTCTCTTTTGGCTATCGCCACGCCGGCGACCTGCGCTACATCAAGCGCTCCGACAAATTGATCGAAAGCCCCAACTCACTTGGGACCTTTCTGGCGTTTGCCTTTACATTTGCCACGGGAGGGACGAAAGTCTTCCAGTATCACAAGATTGCCGGCTACACTGAAAATCTCCGCGCCTGGGCCCTCACGCGCCTCAACCTCGAGAAAGATTCGACTTCGACGCACACCACGGCGCCGCCTAAATCTCTCACCGCCTCCCCCGGCGCTACCCCCTAAGTTCTTTTCTACTCCGTAGGAGCTATCCCGGCTCACCTCCATCGAGCACATCCGCCCTCTGCTACAATCTTTCCTTTATTTCGACTCGAGGAGAGCACTCTCTCATGTCCACGAAGATCACCCGCGTCCACGCCCGCCAGGTCATCGATTCCCGCGGCAATCCCACGGTCGAAGCGGACGTTTACATCGGCCATGCCGCTCGCGGCCGTGCCACCGTTCCCTCCGGCGCATCCACGGGTGAGCACGAAGCCCTCGAGCTGCGCGATGGCGACGAATCCAAATACCTTGGCAAGGGGGTCCTGAAAGCCGTCGCCAACGCCAACAATGAAATCGCCAAAGCCGTCGTCGGCCTCGACGCCACCGACCAGCGGGCCCTCGACAAGCTCATGATCGAGCTCGACGGCACGCCCACAAAATCCCGGCTCGGCGCCAACGCCATCCTCGCCGTCTCCATGGCCGCCGCCCGCGCTGCCGCCGCAGCGCAAAATCTTCCTCTCTACAAATATCTTGCGCGCTATTCTTCGGACTCCTCCGCTAATCTCCTTCCGTGTCCCATGATGAATATCCTCAACGGCGGCGCCCACGCTGACAGCTCCGTCGACTTCCAGGAGTTCATGGTCATGCCCGTTGGTGCCCCCAGCTTTTCCGAAGCTCTGCGCTGGGGCGTCGAGGTGTTTCACGCGCTCAAGACCGCCTTGAAAAAACACGGCTACTCCACTGCGGTGGGCGACGAAGGCGGCTTCGCTCCCAGCTGCAAATCCAACGAAGAAGCCATCCAGATCGTTCTCGAAGCCATCGCCGCTGCCGGCTACAAGCCCGGCGGGCAGGTCAGCATCGCTCTCGATCCTGCCTCCAGCGAGTTTTATGACAAAGCCTCCGCCAAATATGTTTTCAAGAAGTCCGACAAATCCTCTTATGCTTCCTTTCAGATGGCCGCCTACTGGACCAACTGGGCCGAAAAATATCCCATCGTCTCCATCGAAGACGGCATGGCAGAAGACGACTGGCCCGGCTGGAAATCCCTCACGCAATCGATTGGTAGCAAATCGTCGAAGAAGAAAATTCAATTGGTCGGCGACGACCTCTTCGTCACCAACACCGCCCGTCTCTCCCGTGGCATCAGCGAAGGTATCGCCAACGCCATCCTCATCAAGCTCAATCAAATCGGCACCGTCACCGAGACCATCGACGCCATCGAGCTCGCGCGCAAAGCCGGCTACAACTCCATCATTTCCCACCGCTCGGGCGAAACCGAAGACACCTTCATCGCCGATCTCGCCGTGGCCACCGCCGCAGGCCAGATCAAGACCGGCTCCGCCAGCCGCACCGACCGCATGGCCAAGTACAATCGGCTCCTCCGTATCGAAGAGGAACTCGGCTCCGCCGCGCGCTTCAATGGCAAGGCCGCTCTCGGTTAGAATCAGGTATTGTCTTCGTACGCCAAAGTCCCCTTGGCAAAAAGGATTGATTTGCGTCCTCACATCTACTGTCGCCGGAGGCTGATCGCATGAAAATTCGCCACGCGCTTCTCAGCGCCTTACTTCTCCTGCTCGCTTGCGCATCGATAGCTTCCGCGCAGGACCAGGCTTCCATCAGCGATGCGGTCGCCCCGCCCAATATGCTCCTCCTCGTCCGGCAGGAGATCAAATTCGGCAAAGCTGCCGAGCGCCGCAAGCTCGAGATCGCCTCCGCACGTGCCTACGATCAACTCAAAGTCCCCATTTCCTGGATCGACCTGGAATCCCTCACCGGTCCGCCCGAAGCCCTCTTCTTTGATCCTCTCGATTCCTACGATAATCTCGACCAGTCTTTCGCCATGTACGGCCAGCTCTTGGCCTCGCATCCGGATCTGGCGCGCATGCAGGAAGACATCGAAACCCTCGTCTCCGGTGAAAAGACGTTCATCGCTGTCCGCCGCGACGATCTCGGTTTTCGCCCGCAAACCATCGACCTTTCGAGAGCCCGTTTCATGCGCGTTCTCGAGGTGCGTGTTTATCCCGGCCATGAAGCCGATTTTGTCGAGGCCGCCGCCATCCTCGCCCAGGCGTACGACAAGATCGACGCCGATGCTCCTTGGGTCGTCTATCAAGTGAACGCCGGTGCCCCCTCCCCGTGCTTTCTTATTTTCCTGCCCATGTCCTCGCTCAGGCAGAACGATGACCTCCTTAATTGGAGGCAGGATTTGCGCAACGCCGAGGGCGAAGAAGCTTCCCAGCGCCTCGAGCAAATCGCAAAAGAGGCTTTTGCCAGCAGCGAGAGCAATCTCTACGTCATTCGGCCGGAAATGTCCCACGTCCAGAAGGAGTTTGCCGAAGGCGATCCGGACTTCTGGTCTTCCAAACAGCAGCCGCAGGCTCCGCCTGCCGCCCAGAAGCCCGTGCCTCGCAAGGACGCCGAAGCCAAGCCCAAGCCGTAGCGGCGAGTCACAGTTGCGCAGCCTCTCCCCTTGCGCGCAAGCCAGGGCGCGTGCAGACTCATCTTCGCCCACAATCTACTGAAATCTATTTGCTTATGCACTCGCCCAACTGCAAATCGCTCCTCTTCGCAAACTTGTTCCTTTCGCTGGTCTTCTCCCCGGTAACCGGGCTCGCTCAATCCCCACCGGCTCCCATCGAAGTCACCTTTCCCAGCGGAAATCTCGTTCTTCACGGCTTCCTTTACAAGCCCGAGGGCCGAGGTCCATTTCCTGCCGTCCTTTGGAACCACGGCAGCGAGCGGCGCCCCGGCTGGCTTCCCGAGTTGGCGCCAATCTTCCTCAGCAAGGGCTACGTCTTTTTCATTCCGCATCGCCGCGGTCATGGCCGTTCTCCCGGCGAATACGTCATGGATCTTCTCGATCGCGCCAATCAATCCGGAGGCCCGCAAGCGCGCAGCGAAAAGCTCGTCGAGTTGATGGAGGTGCATCTCCAAGACCAGATCGCTGCCCTCGCCTATCTGAAGAGCTTGGCCGAAGTGGACCCCCAACGCATCGCCGTAGCCGGCTGCTCTTTTGGTGGAATTCAAACCGTGCTGATGGCGGAGAAAGGTCTCGGCTTGCGTGCCGCC
>Ga0307478_10000720_pt1 | contig 32323 bp, 33 predicted proteins | sample atmos_gasesECM4C_2_FD_203713 | JGI IMG/M metagenome (GOLD analysis project Ga0307478, IMG submission 203713) | Hardwood forest soil microbial communities from Morgan-Monroe State Forest, Indiana, United States - atmos_gasesECM4C_05 | ecosystem: Environmental > Terrestrial > Soil > Temperate...
AAACCCTTTCAGCCGTCGACGGAAGTGAAAGTAAACGCCATGTTAAAAAATGTCAATGCCGCATTTCAGTGCAGCGTGTGGAAATTCCAGAGCAAAAACGCACGGCTGCAAGCGCCTGACTACGGGATGTTTATTCCGGAACTCAGGAGTTATTCCCAATTTTCCACATGCGATTCACAGTCATCAGCAAAATCCCTAGTAACTGAAGTTTTGAGGAATCAACTATATTTCTTGACGGAAGTCTTTTTATTCAGCATCTTGATAGCAATCAGATGTCGGAGCTAGTGGCTTTTATCGATGGTGGGTCCCTGGGGAATCCAGGATCGGCTGGCATTGGGGTTGTGATTAGTGATCCGCGTGGTGAAAAGATCCGCATCGCCAAGTGGATTGGGCGCCAGGACAACAATGTCGCGGAATACCTTGCATTGTTGGAAGCGCTGCAATGCGCGGTGGCCCTCAAGGCGAGAGCCATTCACGTTTACTCGGATTCCGAAGTGGTGGTCCGACAAATGACCGGGCAATATCGTTGCCGCAGCCCTCGCCTCTATTCACTGCACTGGATCTGCCGCAAACTGGTTCGTTCTCTGCGATTCTCCATCTCTCACGTCCCGCGCGAAAACAACGTCGAGGCCAATGATTTGGCCACTTCCGCGGCTCGCGCCCAGCGCCGCCTGTAAGCCCAACTCAATCGCCTGTGAAGCTAAGAGTTACAAGCGAGCCGAGCACTAGTTTGCCCGAAGCTTGTGGCTCGAGGCTCGAAGCACGTAGGCCCTCCCAATTGCTCCCTCTGGCATAGCTCCCTGCTGCTCTCTCTCAAGCTATAATCGCGGCCGTACCTTCCGCCAACGCGCAAAGATTCCCATGGCACCTCCTCTGAGCGATCGCGATTTAGGCATGCACCGCACGATCTCCCGGCGAGACTTCTTGAACGGGATCGCCATCGGGGTAGGCGGCATGTTTGCGGCAGACCCGATCCTGCATGCATGGACAAGCGCTGAATTCGCGCCGGAGAAATCGGCAAATTATTATCCCCCCGCCCTCACCGGCATGCGCGGGAACCATGACGGAACTTTTACCCATGCTCATCGTCTCCGCGATGGAGAGGCATGGGATTCCGACGGCGCACCCACGGCGACTGGCGAAAGCTACGACCTGGTGATTGTCGGCGGAGGCATCAGCGGCCTCGCAGCAGCTCACTTTTATCGCGAGAGCGCCGGTGAGAAGTCCCGCATCCTGATTCTCGATAATCACGACGATTTCGGCGGACATGCGAAGCGCAACGAATTTCGTGCGGGCGGCCGCATGTTGCTGGGCTACGGCGGCACCCAGTCGATCGAGAGCCCGGGACATTACAGCAAAGTGGCGCGCGGCGTCCTTACGGATCTGGGCATCGACACCGACCGCTTTTACAAAGCCTACGATCAGAAGCTCTATAGCAAACTCGGAACCGCAGTCTTCTTCGATCGCGAGACGTTTGGCGAAGACCGCACTGTGCCCGGCCTCGGGTCGACTCCCTGGCCTGAGTTTCTGGCCAAGGCCCCCCTCAGTGACGAGGTTCGACGCGATATTGCGCGCCTCTACACCGAGAAGGTGGACTATTTACCTGAACTCTCTCCTGCGCAAAAACGCGCGAGACTGGCGAAGACCAGTTATGCAGATTTTCTGCTCAAGATCTGCAAGGTCCATCCCGACGCTCTCAAATTTTTCCAGAGTTATACGAATGACCTGTTCGCCGTGGGCATCGACGCCGTCTCCGCGCTTGCCTGCTATGAATCCGCGGACGACTATGGCGGCTACAGCTACGCAGGTTTTCTCGGGATGAATCTCGGGGATGAATCGGGCAAGGAAGAGCCCTACATTTTCCATTTTCCTGACGGGAACGCGTCCATCGCTCGCCTGCTGGTAAGGTCGCTGATTCCCGGCAGCATCTCCGGCCACACAATGGAAGACGTAGTCACGGCAAGAGCCGACTACAGCCGCCTCGACCAGGACGGCTCACCCGTGCGGATTCGCCTGAACAGTACCGTGGTGCGCGTGGCACATGTCGCGGCTGTAAATTCCAGGGAAGTCGAGATCGCGTACATGCGGGGCGGGCAACTGGCGGCTGTTCGCGCCAAGAATTGCGTGCTGGCTTGCTACAACACCATGATCCCGTATCTTTGCCCCGAACTCCCTGACAAGCAAAAAGAGGCTCTCTCGTATCTCGTGAAGGCTCCGCTGGTTTATACGCATGTCGCGATCAACAATTGGACCGCGTTCCAAAAGCTAGGCGTGCACCACATTGAAGCTCCGGGCAGTTACCACACCTATGTTGCTCTCGATTTCCCGGTGACTCTCGGCGACTACAAATTTCCGACCAATCCTGAAGAGCCGATGGTGTTGTTCATGCTTCGGACGCCCTGCAAGCCGGGTCTCTCCCAACGCGAGCAGCATCGCGCGGGGCGTGCGGAACTCCTGCGAACCCCCTTCGCCACATTTGAACGCAACATCCGCGATCAGCTGGGGAGAATGCTGCTAGGATTCGATCCTGCCCGCAACATCGAAGGCATCACCGTGAACCGGTGGGCGCACGGCTACGCGTATGGATACAATTCGCTCTTCGACCCCGATTGGAAAGAGGATGAAACTCCCTGGGTTCTCGGAAGAAAGCCTTTCGGACGCATTGCGATTGCCAACTCCGACGCCGGAGCCGTCGCCTACACCGATTGTGCCATCGACCAGGCATACCGGGCTGTATCGGAACTCATGAAGTCGTGAAGCGAGCGCGATGCAGTAGTTTTGAAAATCACGCAAGTCTGACTCGGAGATGCGGCATGAAGAAGTCAGCGCTTGTCACCATTCTTCCCGTCTGCATGTTGATTTCGTCCTGTGTGTCCGAACACAAACCAACGGGCGCCGCAGCTCCAGTCGCTGCCACCGCCGCCGCTGCCGAGGCCGCCAGGAAAGCTGAGCTTTTCAATCTGGTCGGGACTGACTGGGTATTGGAAGATCTCGCCGGCAGCGGAGTTGTGAGCAATGTTCGACCCACGCTCTCCTTTCCGGAAGCTGGCAAAATTGCCGGGAACGGCTCGTGCAACCACTTTTTCGGTGCGTCCGAGATTTCCGGGACGTCGATTAGGTTTACCGGGTTGGGATCTACCAGGATGGCGTGTCCGGAGCCCATCATGGACCAGGAGACGAAATACCTGAACGCGCTGCAGGCGGCTGACCGTTACGAATGGAAGGATCCTTATTTGCTCATCTACGCGAGCGGCACCGATAAGCCTCTGCGCTTCACGCGCGCTTCACCGGCTCATTGAATCTCGGCGTGGATGGTTGTTGCCGGAATCATTCGGTGCGATGATATTTTGAAAGCGGCCGGCGAGTGGGCTTGGCGCATTCTCCACTTCGCTAATTGCCCGCGCCCGGGGGAAGGTTTTTGCATCTCAAAACGGAGCTTCAGGGATATCGACTGCCGGTACCCGGAACCCAGCCGGACTACCTCCATCCGGCTTACGTCTCGTCCATCAAACGTGCTCCCACGCAGCCATTAGTTTCGATCCCGCAGACGCTTTCCGAAATAACCGGCCCGCAGTTCGCCGCGGAGGAGGTCTCCCCGTGCATCTTCGATTTGACGCGCCAACACAAGGGATCACCGCTGGGGGAGAGAATGATCGTAACCGGCCGCGTGCTCGATGAAGACGCGCGCCCGATCGCCCACACCCTGGTAGAGCTCTGGCAGGCGAATGCCGCCGGCCGCTATCTGCACACCATCGACCAGCATGATGCTCCACTCGATCCCAATTTCACTGGTTGCGGTCACACCTTGACCGATGCCGAAGGCCGTTACCGGTTCATCACAATAAAGCCAGGTTGTTATCCGTGGCGCAATCACTACAACGCATGGCGCCCCGCCCACATTCACTTCTCCCTGTTCGGGCCCGCGTTCGCAACCCGTCTGGTCACGCAGATGTACTTTCCCGGCGACCCGCTCCTCGCGTCTGATCCGGTCTACAACTGTACGGCCGATGAAGAAGCGCGTAAGCGGCTCATCTCAGTGTTCGATTGGGAAACCACGGTTCCGGAAACAGCGCTCGGATACCGCTTCGACATCGTGCTGCGCGGACGAGAACAGACGCCCATGGAGGGAAGCGAGTGAAGCTGAACGCGACCACCTCGCAAACCGTCGGTCCATTCTTCGATATCGGTCTCCGGCGTTTCTGCTGCGCCGATCTTGCCGCTCCCGGGGTCTCTGGAGAGCGGATCACAATCGAGGGGCGGGTTTTGGATGGAGATGGCGTTCCCGTGCCCGATGCGCTTCTTGAAATTTGGCAGGCCAATGCTCAGGGCAAATATGCCCACTCCGACGACACCCAGGCCCTGCCGATCGAGCCTGCGTTCAAGGGTTATGGGCGCATTGCCACCGATGACCAGGGCCGCTTCCGAATCCTCACAATAAAGCCGGGACCAGTTCCCGGACCGCAGGGAAGTATGCAGGCGCCGCACATCGTAGTCTCGGTGTTCATGCGGGGGTTGCTCAAGCGCCTCGCGACCCGCATCTATTTCCCGGGCGATCCGCACCACGCTAACGATCCCGTTCTTGCGCTCGTGGATCCGGCGCGCCGGGCGACACTCATCGCGAAAGCCGCTTCACGAGACCGAGGCAACTTGCATTGGGACGTCATTCTGCAAGGGCCCGGCGAAACCGTATTTTTCAACTGCTAGAATCTCAGACGCCAACTCATGACCTTGCTCGATCCACTGTTCGGTTCCGAAGCAGTCGATGCAATCTTCACCGACCCTGTGCGGCTGCAGCGCATGCTCGATTTTGAAGCAGCCCTGGCTCGAGCGGGAGCGCGGCTCGACATCATTCCGGGGTCAGCTGCCTCTCCGATTGCGAAACAGTGTCGCGCTGATCTTTTCGATATGCACTCGCTCGCGCAAGCCGCGGTCAAGTCGGGCAATCTTGCGATTCCGATGGTCAAACAACTCACCGAGCTTGTCGGAAAGCTAGACAAGGAGGCCATGCGCTACGTGCACTGGGGCGCAACCAGCCAGGACGTGATCGATACCGGCCTCATTCTGCAGTTGCGTGACGCTTTCCATGTAATCGCAGCAGATTTGAATGGCCTGTGCGACGGGCTCGCCCAGCTCGCCGCAACCCATCGCGCCACCGTCGTGCCAGCTCGAACCTGGCTGCAACAAGCCGTGCCGACCACCTTCGGGCTCAAAGCCGCGGGATGGTTGGACGCGATGACGCGGCATCGCACTCGCATGCGGGAACTGCGCAGCCGCGTTCTCGTTCTGCAGTTCGGCGGGGCAGCCGGTACTCTTGCCAGCCTCGGCCAGCGCGGCTTGGATGTCACCAGGGTGCTCGCCCAGGAACTTCAACTGGATGTGCCGAATCTTCCATGGCATGCCCATCGTGACCGCCTTGCTGAGGTCGCCACGTTTCTCGCCCTTCTCGTCGGGACGTTGGGGAAAATTGCTCGCGATCTCGCCTTGCAAACGCAAACAGAAGTCGCAGAGGTATTTGAGCCATCCGGAGCGGGCCGTGGAGGCTCGTCCACCATGCCGCACAAGCGCAATCCGGTCGCGTGTGCGGTAGTGTTGTCGGCGGCCACGCGTGCTCCTGCGCTCGCCGCCACTATGTTGACCGCGATGTCGCAAGAGCACGAACGAGGACTCGGTGGATGGCATGCCGAATGGGAAACTCTGCCCGATCTGTTTTGCTTGAGCGCCGGCGCGCTGCATCGGATGTTGGAAACCATCTCGGGTCTGGAAGTGGACGCGGAGCGAATGCTCCAGAACCTGGAGATTACGCACGGTCTCATTTATGCGGAAGCCGTCACCATGGTGCTGGGTAAGCAGATCGGCAAAGCAGCGGCTCATCAGCTCATGGAGGCTGCCTCGCGAAAAGCCATTGACAGGAAAATGCACCTGCGTGACATACTCTCCACCGACGCTGAAGTCAGCTCCCGCTTAAGCGCCACCGAGCTCGACAAACTATTTGACCCTCACAATTACACGGGTATGGCGAATCAGTTCATCGATCGCGCCATTGCCGCGAGCAAGGCAGGCACCGGATAGATTTCATGGCCTTCCTGCGACTCAACAACACCCGGATCCACTACGAGCTCTCGGGTTCCGAAGACCGTCCTACCTTGATGTTCTCGAATTCATTGGGAACCAACATCTCCATGTGGGATCGGCAAATGCCTGTCCTGGCTCGCGATTTTCGAATTCTGCGATACGATACTCGCGGGCATGGCCAATCCTCCGCCTCACCCGGCCCATATACGATCGATCAACTTGCCCGCGATGTTCTCGCCATCCTCGATCATCTTGGAATCGAGCAGATCCGTTTCTGCGGGCTTTCGATGGGTGGGATGATCGGCATGTCACTCGCGCTCGAGGCCCCGCGGAGGCTGGGCAAACTCGTGCTCGGCAGCACCGCAGCGAAGATCGGCTCCGCGGAGCAATGGAACACCCGTATCGACACCGTCCGAAAACAAGGAATGCAAGCGGTGGTGGATGGCGTTCTTGAGCGCTGGTTCACGCCGGGTTTTCGCGCGGGTTCGCCCTGGATGATTGAGTCCACCAGGCAAATGCTCCTGACAACGCCGGTGGAAGGCTACACCGGCTGCTGTGCTGCCATTCGGGATGCGGATCTGGGTGACGCGATCTCCCGCATTCAGGCGCCGACCTTGATTCTTACGGGCACGCACGATCCCGTCGCGCCACCCTCGGACGGACACTTCATGGAGCAGCGCATTCCCGGTGCACAATATAGGGAGCTCCCTGCCGCCCACTTGTCGAACATAGAAGCCGGCGAGGCGTTTACGATGGAATTGTCGAATTTTCTTCGAGCATGAGCGAGGCTCTGCATGGATGATCGTGAGCGGTATGAAAAGGGAATGACGGTGCGCCGCGCCGTTCTGGGGAACGCCCACGTGGACCGATCCCTTCAGAACCGGAACTCGTTCAACGAGGAGTTTCAGGATCTGATCACACGCTATGCCTGGGGTGAGATCTGGACGCGCCCGGGGTTATCGCGGCACACGCGGAGCCTCATCGTGATCGCAACCACGATTGCATTGAACCGCACCGAGGAACTTCGCCTGCACGTCCGCGCCGCTCTGAACAATGGAGTCACGCGGGAAGAGATCAAGGAAGTGCTCCTGCAGACGGCGATCTATTGTGGAGTGCCGGCTGCGAATTCTGCGTTTCACACCGCGCAAGCTGTCTTCGCGGAGATCGACCAGGAAAAATAAAACCCATTCACATCCATGCTGACCAATCGCAAAACAATTCGCGTCGAATGGGGAGACTGCGATCCCGCCGGCATCGTCTATTATCCCCGCTATTTCGCATACTTCGACAACTGTACAGCGGCCCTGTTCGAAGCCGCCGGCCTGCCCAAGCACAAGATGCTGAAAGCATACGGCATCGTTGGCATCCCGATGGTGGATACGCGCGCACGCTTTCTCGCACCTTCGCGCTTCGGCGACGACGTAATCGTCGAGTCCTCCATTACCGAGTGGCGGCGCAGCAGCTTTGAGGTGCAGCACAAGCTTTTCCGGGGCGATGTACTGGCGGTCGAGTGCTCCGAGACTCGCGTCTGGGCGGTGCGCTCCACGGCGGATCCTGATGCGATCGAGGGCCACGCCGTTCCCCAGGACGTCATCGCCCGCTTCGGCGCTCCACAAATATCCTGACGAATGCGCACTCCATGAATCCTGCGAAAATCCGCAAGTGACTCAAATACGAACCCAAGTCGGAATTGTGGGCGCCGGTCCCGCGGGCCTGGTGCTGGCGCACTTGCTTCATCTGGAGGGGATCGACTCCGTCGTACTCGAAAACCGCAGCCGCCAGTATTGTGAAGAGCGGATTCGAGCCGGTGTTCTCGAGTGGGGCACGGTGGAATTGCTGAACCAGATGGGCGTCGGCGAGCGTATGCAGTGCGAAGGCCTGATTCACAATGGCATCGAGATACGCTTCGGAGGCCGAGGCCATCGCGTCGACTTCAAAGATCTTACTGGCCGCGCCATCACCGTCTATGGCCAGCACGAACTCATCAAAGACCTCATCCGCGCGCGCTTGGAAAGCAAGCGCCCGATGTTCTTCGAACTGGAAAACGTCAGCGTACGCGACTTCGATACGGAAACTCCGCGCATCCTTTATCGAAAGGACGGCGACACCTGCGAGATTCGCTGCGATTTCATCGCGGGTTGCGATGGCTCCCACGGAATCTCCCGGACCGCCATCCCTTCCGATGCGCTTACCGTCTACGAACGCACTTATCCGTTTGGCTGGCTCGGCATTCTGGCGGAGGCTCCTCCATCGTCGGAAGAACTGATCTACGCCTACAACGATCGTGGCTTCGCCCTGCACAGCATGCGCTCGCCGCAGATCACGCGCTTGTACTTGCAATGCTCTCCTGACGAAGATCTCGCGCAATGGCCCGATGAGCGTATCTGGCAGGAACTCCAGACCCGGCTCTCCGACGACACCGATTGGAAGTTGAACGAAGGTTCGATCTTGCAAAAAGGCGTGACCGGTATGCGCAGCTTCGTCGTTGAGCCCATGCAGTACGGGCACATGTTCCTCGCGGGCGATGCTGCCCACATTGTTCCTCCTACCGGAGCCAAGGGGCTGAATCTTGCGGTTGCGGATGTGCGCGTGTTGGCCCGCGCCCTGAAGCATTTCTACAGTTTGGGACGCACCAATTTACTCGATCAGTATTCCGTGACATGCCTTCGGCGGGTCTGGCGGGTTCAGCGCTTCTCCTGGTGGATGACTGCCATGCTGCATCGGCATGAAGGCAATCCCTTTGACCAGAAGCGGCAGCTCGCGGAACTCGATTACGTCACCAGTTCCCGTGCCGCATCGCAATCGCTGGCCGAGAACTACGTTGGCCTTACTATGGAATAGCGCGCGGTTGACGTTGCGTTCTTCATCGATTTTGGCGTCGATTTATCCGCTTAGCACATCGGCCTTGTGATTCCCGCCGTGCTCCGGTTTTCTCGCACCTCGCTTTCGTGTACCCGAAGTCACAGCCCTTCATGGGCCTTCGATTTATAACCACAGTAGGTTGTTTTCCCAGCGGCGCATAAGTTTGCATAGCCGTTTCGTCGGCGTGCTGGGTGCTGCGCTCGTGAATCAGGGCAGGCCCTGGGCGTCTGCCAGAGTTGGCCATGGCCAGAAGTGAGGGCAAGATGGAGAAGTTGAAAGAAGCGGTGGAGAAAATTCTCAACATCGAAGAAAAACACTCCGGGAAATCGAATGTCTGCACGATGTGCGGCAAACCTGCGACTCAACTGGTGGATGGGGAGCCCAGCTGCGCGGATCACGTCGAACCGATCTACGAACAGCAGGTCGAGGACTACACCAGCAAGCACTTGTCCTGACGGCGAGTGGCGGAGGTCCGAGTCCTTCGCTCGGAATAACCTGCCGCCGCAATCGCAGCCCGAAGCGCGCGGATTGAGGCAGGTCAACGCGCGTTGCGCCGTTCTCTGTTTCCAGTTATATAATCGTCGGGCCCATCAGGTTAGCGATGGGGTGTCCGGCTCAGCCGGGTCGTCGCTTGCGATCGCGGAGAGAGTTGGTCAGCGGTGCCTAAGACATGGCCTCGAGCCAGTCGAATTCCTCTCCAGCGAGGCGCAATGCAGATTCGGCCCGGAATCGAGGTCGCCAGCCTGAGTGACGTTGGCTGCCAGCGCGAGAACAATGAGGACGCGCTCTTCTACTGGGAAGCTCAAAGCGACGACGAATTTCAGCGCAAAGGCCGCCTCGCCCTCGTCGCCGACGGTATGGGCGGGTATGAAGGTGGGCAGGAAGCCAGTCGCCTCGCCGTAGAAACCATCCGCGAAGTCTACGATCATGACCCTGCTCCCGACCCTCGGGATGCTCTTCTCAACGGTTTTCGCGCAGCCCACGAACGCATTCTTCAGTACGCTGAAGCTCATCCTGAATTCCAGGGCATGGGCACGACCTGCACCGCACTGGCTCTGAATGATTTTCGCCTCTACTATGTGCACGTGGGCGATAGCCGCCTCTACCTGGTGCGGCAAAATTCCATCTCCCGTCTGACCAAGGATCACTCCTATGTTGGACGACTGGTCGAATCGGGGATTTTGAACTCGGATGAGGCCGAACGCCACCCGCAGCGGCACATTCTCACCGCGGCCCTGGGCGCGGGCGGGGAAGTGGTTGCGGATTCCCCGGCGACTCCGGTCACCCTGGAGAACGGCGATACTCTTATCCTCTGCACCGATGGCTTGTGGGGCCTGGTCCATGAGCCCGAGATTCTCAAAGTAGTAGAAGAACACGAAGCGGCAGCCGCCTGTGCCGAACTCGTGAAGATGGCCCGCGAACGCGGCGGTCCCGATAACATTACCGTGCAGATCCTGCGCCTCCCCGCAAACGGCAGTTCCCGCCATTAGCCGGTTCCGATAGCCCGGTCCCGGATCCAAGCACAATCGATGTCGTTGAGCTTCGAGTGGACTCCGCTTTCTGTTTGCTCGTACCTAGCCCGACTAAGATTGCAAAACTGTGCATACCCGCGGCCCCTCCTCCCCGAGGCTTGTGTTCGTAATTGGCTGATAAATCAGAGGATTGCTTGGGTTCGTCCGCTTCCAGTCATGGCCGTCAGCGTGCAATGTACTGGAAATGAATAAAGTCTATGGATAATATAGACATTACTTTAACCTAAACCCATGAAAATCTCTCAAAAAGGGCTGTACGCCTTGCAAGCGATGATGATGCTGGCGCGCCGTCACAATCAGGGGGCGATCAGAATTCGCGACATCGCCTACGAAGAGAACCTGCCGGAAAAATTCCTGGAACTGATTCTTCTCGAACTGAAGAACGCCCGTATGGTTGACAGCGTTCGCGGGGCCAAAGGCGGCTACGCGTTACGACGCGCTCCGTCCGAGATCCATCTCAGCGAAATCATTCGGCTCATTGACGGTCCGCTCGCTCCCTTTGGCGATGCCGAGCAACTGCGGGTGCTGATCGACAAAGATCACGCTCATCGTGCCCTGTATCAGGTTTTTCTCGATGTGCGCGACGCTGCCGCCAAGATTCTGGAGAACACGACGCTCGCCGATATCGTGAGCGATCCTCAGCCCGCCAGGCGCGCCAGGAAGAAGAAGAAGCAAAAAGAGCCGGCCAGCGTTCTTCCCATGGTCGTGCACGGAACCGGGAGCAAGGCTTAGGCGATGCCACGAAACCTCACAGCGCTCGCGATCAGTGTGGTATTGGCCTCCTGGTCGGCCGCTGCACAGACGCCGATCACGATTCGGGTAGGCGCGTTTCCGAACATCACGCATGCCCAGGCGATGGTCGGCAAAGCGAACGGTGAGTTCGAAAAGACCATGGGCCCGGGCGTAAAGATCGACTGGAAGACTTTCAACGCTGGTCCAGCCGCGATCGAAGCGCTCTTTGCGGGCGCACTCGACATGACCTACATCGGGCCGAATCCCACCATCACCGGTTACGTCCGATCCAATGGCGAAGCCCTCAGGGTCATCGCGGGCGCAGCCAGTGGTGGCGCAGCGCTAATCGTCCGCAACGACTCCGGGATTCAGAGTCCAGCCGACTTTCACGGAAAGAAGGTCGCCTCTCCCCAATTGGGGAACACGCAAGACGTCGCGCTGCGCGCGTGGATGAAGGCGAACGGATTGAAGTCGACGGACAAGGGTGGTGATGTTCAAGTCATCCCGCTCGCCAATCCTGATCAGCTCACTCTTTTCCTGAAGAAGCAACTGGATGCCGCCTGGGCACCGGAGCCCTGGGCCACGCGCCTCATCCGGGAAGGGAATGGGCGCTTGTTTCTGGACGAGCGCACGCTCTGGCCCAACCAGCAGTTTGTGTGCGCCAACCTTATCGTCAGCACAAAATTTCTCAAGGATCATCCTGACCTCGTCAAGAGCTGGCTGCGTGCCCACGTGGAGCTTACGGAGTGGATCAACCGACATCTCCCCGCCGCCAAGAAGATTCTCAACCAGCAGATTCAGAGAGAAACCGGCAAAGCCCTTCCGGATGCCGTGCTCGACGAGGCATTCGGTCGAGTACAGATCACCTACGATCCCCTGCGCACCTCGCTCCTGAGTGCTGCGAAATCGGCATACGAGGCGGGTTTTCTGGGCCGTCAGATGCCTGACCTCTCTGGCCTCTACGATCTTTCACTGTTGAACCAGGTTCTGTCGGAAAAGGGAAAGAAAGCCATCCCATGATATCCAACCCGAAATTCGTTACATGCGAGCCGTCGTTGTCGACGGTGTGCCGAAAGCCGGTCCGCAGCGCTTCCCTGGCCGCCAGCCCAGTCATCGTGCCCATCCGCCAAGTGGAGTGCACTACGCCAAAGATTCATCTCCAGGAGGTTTCACTCAGTTATCAAACCGACAGCGGTTCGCACCTGCTGGCGCTCGATCGAATCGATCTCGACGTGCGTCCGGGCGAGTTCCTCTGCATTGTCGGTCCCTCGGGTTGCGGCAAGTCGACCTTGCTCCACTTGATCGCGGGACTCCAAAAACCAACTTCTGGTCGTATTGCGATGGATGGTGAAAGAGTGACTTCGCCAGGAACGGATCGCATACTGATCTTTCAGGAACACGGGCTATTCCCGTGGCTTACGGTGGAACAGAACGTGGAATTCGGCATGAAGATGAAAGGCCTCTCGAAATCGGAACGGAGAGACCGCACACGGCATTACTTGCGCCTGGTTCATCTTTCGCAGTTCAAGGACAGCCGTCCGCACCAGCTTTCTGGAGGCATGCGTCAGCGAGTCGCTCTGGCCCGAGCCCTTGCGACGGAGCCCGACGTTCTCTTGATGGACGAGCCCTTCGCGGCGCTCGACGCACAGACCCGCGACATGCTGCACGATGAACTCGAAAAAATCTGGGCCGAGACCGGTCGTACCATCGTCTTCGTCACCCACAATGTGCGCGAGGCCGTTCGGCTGGGCGATCGCGTCGCTCTCATGAGCTTCCGTCCCGGCCGGGTGAAAAAAGAATTCGTCGTCGACCTGCCCCGGCCACGCCATCTGGAAGAAGTCGAAGTCGCCCGCACCGCCCGCGAAATCCTCGATCACTTGCGCGACGAAATCAATAAGTCCCTGGAAGCGGAATATGGCCATGAACAACGTATTTAACGATGCCGGAGTCCCCAGCACAGTAGAGTCCCGCGTCATCGGCGTGCATACCAACGGAAGTCAGCCCTTTCGTCTTCCGTGGCGATTCACTCCCGGCAAAGGCATTATTCGAAAGATTACGAATCAAGTCATTTTTTATTCTGTCCTGCTGGGGCTGTGGGCGCTGTTGGCCAAGCTGCGCATCTGGCCGCCCTACTTGTTTCCGGCACCTTGGGCAGTCGCCGGTGCTCTGTGGGCAGGCGTTCAGGATCACAGCTTCCTGATTGGGATCGCCGTCACCATGAAGCGCATGCTGATTGGGTACAGTCTATCCGTTGTCCTGGGCATGATCCTCGGGCTGGGGGTTGCCAGCAATAAATTCCTGGAAGAAACACTCGGCGCCTTGCTTGTCAGCCTGCAATCGCTCCCCAGCATCTGCTGGGTGCCACTCGCGATCCTCTGGTTCGGCCTCACCGAGAAGGCGATTCTTTTTGTCGTCCTGATGGGCTGCATTCTCTCGGTGACCATCGCGATGGAAGATGGCCGCAAGCAGATGCCGAAAATCTATACCATGGCTGGACGCAACCTGGGCGCTGCTGGCTTCCGTCTTTTCTGGTACGTCATGCTGCCCGCGAGCCTGCCTTACATCGTTTCCGGACTCAAGCAGGGATGGGCCTTCGGTTGGCGTTCGCTGATCCAGGCGGAGATGATTTTTCTCACTATCGGCCTGGGGCAATTGCTCATGATGGGTCGGGATCTGAACGACATGAACCAGGTGATCGCGGTCATGCTCATGATCATCGGCCTCGGATACCTGGTCAATCGCCTCGTGTTCCGCACAATAGAGCGCACGTTGCAAAGTCGTTGGGGACTAGCTCCTAACGCTTAGACTCCTACCGCGTCGACGTCACAGGAGTCGCTCTCGGTTCTAGAATCTAGCCGCCTGACCCTTGTTCACTGTCATCCTGACCGGAGTGAGGCGCAGCCAATGTTCACTGTCATCCTGACCGAAGTGAGGCGCAGCCGAACGGAGTGGAAGGACCCCACTACTATCCCGCTCGGCAAGATGTCTCAAAATTGTTCTATTGGGACCGCCGGTACAAGGCCTGTTTTCAGCTATAACTGTGGTCTGCATTTTCCCTAGAGGCACAACCAATGTTCTCCAGAAGAGACTTCCTGAGGAATATGTCCGGTGCGGCACTCGTCGCGTCGGCCGCGAACCCGCTTCTATCTTGGGCAACAGATGCCCAGATTGCCATTCCCGGCAAAGAAGATCTGATTGTGCGCTCTTACCGGTTCTTCGATCTGGAAACGCCGGTGGAACACTTCCGTACCTGGCTTACACCCGTGCAGTATTTTTTCGTGCGCAACCACATGCACGAGCCCAGCACCATCGATCCCGCCGAATGGAAACTCAGTATCGGCGGAGAAGTCGAAAAACCGTATACCCTGACGCTTGCGGAATTGGGACGTCTGGAAGTGCATTCTGTGGTGAACACGCTGGAATGTGCCGGAAATGGGCGCGCATTTCAGAACCCGAAGGTCCCCGGAGTGCAGTGGGAGAAAGGCGCCGTCAGCACCGGCCGCTTCAGTGGCCCGCGCCTGCGGGATCTCCTCCAACGCGCCGGTGTGAAGAGCACCGGCAAACACGTGATGTTCCGCGGACTCGATGAAGTTCCGGGCAAGGTTCCCCCATTCATTCGCAGCATCCCGATTGAAAAAGCCATGGACTCCGACACGCTGGTGGCCACGCACCTCAACGGCGTGCCCCTGCCGAAGCACAACGGCTTCCCGGCGCGCGCACTCACCCCCGGCTGGATCGGCGCGGCCTCCTGCAAATGGCTTACCGAAATCAAGGTCCTCGAAAAAGAATTCGAAGGCAACTTCATGAGCCCCGGTTACCGCATGCCGAACCAACCGGTGAAGCCCGGTGAGCCAGTGAAGCCGGAAGACACACATCCAACTACCGCACTCAACGTCAAGTCGCTGATCTCCAGCCCGTCGGATGGCTCCACTTTGCGATCATTGAACGTCCCCATTCAGGGTGTCGCCTGGGCCGGCGAAGGCGATGTGACACGCGTCGAAGTCTCCATCGACGGCGGCAACTCCTGGCAGCCCGCGGAACTGGGCAAAGAGCGCGCCCATTACGCCTGGCGATTATTCAGCTATCCATGGAAAGCTGCAAAGTCGGGCGACTACACCATTCTCTCGCGCGCCACCGACAGCCAGGGCCGCACCCAGCCGCCTGCTCCGGCATGGAATCCCAGCGGCTATCTGAATAACGCCATCGATCAGGTGAAGATCCATGTTCAAGTCTAATGTTGCCGCTTGTCTGCTCGTCGTCGGTTTCGCGTTGCCGCCGCTTTGGTCCCAGGCCGGCTCAGTCCCGGAATTGCCCTCTGGGCCCATGCAGGCCAAGGCTACGACCGCGTGCACCGAATGTCATGATGCGCGCATTATCGTGCAACAGCGCCTCAGCAAAGCCGCGTGGACGAAGGAAGTCGACAAGATGGTCAAATGGGGAGCGCTTGTCGACGCACAGGATCGCGACGCCCTGATCGATTACCTGAGTGCTAATTTTGGTGTAGATAAGCCAGAATATGTTCCGGAACGCTCGCGCAGTTCCGCCGCAAAGAAACCAACCAGGTAAGATTCCTGTAGCGGACTGAAGTATTTCTTCGCGGGTTGAAGATTTCTTCACGCCCTTTGCGGTTAAGAGCTCTTCTCTCCGCGATCTCTGCGGCCGTCTCCGCGTTCTCTGCGTTTTAAGATTTTGGACCACAGCAAAGCGCTACCGACCCAGCGTCGAATGTTGCCAGAGGACGCTACGATAGCGCTGCTTTATAACGAGTCCTTGCTGGCAGAAACTCTAGGATGCTCACCCCCCGATTTCTAGTCCCTGCCCGGGTTCGCCCCAGCCGCCTGCGGCACTCGCGATAAGACCGATCGTGCAGCAGCCTGCAAAGCGTTCTCCAGATCTCTTAGATGGCGCTCCTCAGTGAGATAGCTGACCACCATCATGCGCAGCAGCAAGTATTAGTCTATGCAGTGTGCTCGTTGCTGGACTTCCCTAACCTCTCAAGCCTTGTCATTCCGACGCCGAGCGCGGCGGAGGAATCTGGAGCGCCACGACCACCTCCGCAGTTCCACGGCAGCCTCGCAATTACTCCCGCTCCTCATTCTCCTCCTCCGCGCCTCCAGATTTTTCCGGCCGCAGCAGGGGAAACAAGATCACATCGCGGATGGTCTGCGAATTGGTCAAGAGCATGGCCAGCCGATCCACTCCGACACCGCAGCCGCCCGTCGGCGGCATCCCGTAGGAAAGCGCACGAATGTAGTCTTCGTCCATCTGGTGCGCTTCCTCGTCGCCGCGCGCCCGTTCTTTGAGCTGTTCTTCAAACCTCTGGCGCTGATCTTCGGGATCATTCAGTTCGCTGAAGCCGTTAGAAAGCTCCATCTGGCCAGCAAAGATCTCGAAGCGCTCCACCCAGTCAGGCTCATCGGCTTTCTTTTTCGAAAGCGGAGATACCGCGACCGGAAATTCGTACACGATGGTCGGTTGCAGCAGGTGTTCTTCGGCCACTGCCTCGAAAAGGCCCGCGATCGTTTTCCCGGTGGGCTCGGTGGGATCATAGGCCATGTGCTTGCCTGCGGCGTTGAACCGCGCGACCAGCGCGCCGACCGACTCGTGCGACCCGAAGTCGCTCATCTCCGGTCTCGCCCCCGCCTTCTCGGGCCAGAATTGAAGGATGGCCTCCCGCATCGTCATCCGCCGCCAGTTCGCGCTCGACCAGTCAATCTCCTCTTCACCCCAGTTTGATTTCTTCGTCCCATTCACGTCCTGCGCGGCTTGCTCGATCAGCTCTTGGGTCAGGTCCATGATGTCGCGGAAGTCGGCGTACGCCTGGTAGAACTCGAGCATCGTGAACTCGGGATTCCACCGCCAGCCCAGGCCTTCATTGCGAAAATTGCGATTGATCTCGTAAACCCGATCCAGCCCGCCCACGGTCAGGCGCTTCAGATAGAGTTCCGGAGCGATCCTCAAAAATAGGTCGATATCCAGTGCATTGTGATGAGTCTTAAAAGGCTTCGCCACGGCTCCGCCCGCGATGGGCTGCATCATGGGCGTCTCTACTTCGATGAAGCCATGCGCATCCATGGTGCGTCGAAACGACTGCACCAGCTTGCTGCGCTTGAGAAACACTTCGCGCACTTCCGGATTCATCACCAGATCGACGTAGCGCTGGCGATAGCGGAGTTCCACATCCGTCAGCCCATGCCACTTCTCCGGCAAAGGAAGCAGGTCCTTGGAAAGAAACGTGATCTGCTCGACGTGAACGGTTAGCTCGCCAGTGCGCGTGCGGAACAGATATCCGCTCACCCCGATGTGGTCGCCGAGGTCGAGCAGCCGGTACAACTCGAAACCCTTCTCGCCAACCGCATCCTTTTTCACATAGATCTGCAGCCGTTGTCCGTCCTGTTGCAGATGAGCAAACCCCGCCTTGCCCATCAACCGGTTCGCCATGATGCGCCCGGCCACCCGAACCTCGACCCGCGTCTCCTCCAGTTGCTGGGCAGTCTTCTCCGAATAAGCGCGCAGAATCTCTGCGACGGTATGCGTGTAGTCGTAGCGATTGGGGTACGGCTGCTGGCCCAGGGCCTCAATTTGCTTCAACTTTTCGCGGCGGAGTTCGTAGATATTCTCGTCGAGTGGCAAGCGGTCCTTTTCAATTCAATTGCCGCGATGCTCCCACAGAAGGGCTCCGAGGCAAGATGGGAAACCACGATTATAAACAAGCAGGCGAAACCCTCGGAAAACGCTGTCCCTGCGAAGGCAAGTACAACGCCCTGTAACGCTTCGCCCTTGATGCGGCGGCCCATCAGCGCTACTATTCCCCTTCCCGTTTTTCCGCGCGGGAAAGAGTCGCGAGGAAGACCTTGCCTCAAAATTACGTGCCCGTTTTTATTTTTATCGCAGTCGTGGGAACGCTGATTCCGATCACTCTTCTGCTGACCAAGCTGGTTCGGCCCAACAATCCCCAGCGGGAAAAGCTCCTGCCGTATGAATGCGGCATCGATCCAGTCGACCGGGCCCGCGGCCGCTACACGGTCCGTTACTATATTGTCGCCATCCTGTTCGTGGTCTTCGACGTCGAGACGATTTTCCTCTTTCCCTGGGCCGTGAAGTTCAAGGCCTTTGGCCTGTTCGGATTGCTCGAGATGCTCATCTTCCTCGGCATCCTGATCGTGGGTTACATCTGGATCTGGCAGAAGGGCGCATTGGAGTGGGTGTGACCGTCGCGTCAGTTTGCAGTCTGCCGTCGATTGCGCCCGCAAGCGGAACTATGGGTGCGTTCGGGCCGCGGTGGTTGACAGTAGAATTTGCCGACTGTTAGAAGTAAGCCGCCCTGAGTGCGCGGTTGCTGGTGATTATGGCTGAAGAAAACAAGCCGCAGGAAAATCAAGCGCCCGCATCATCGCCGGGCGGCGAGAAGCCATCCGGCGAGAAGATTGCCGGGGCCACTGGAACCCCGCCGCCCGACGCTGCCAAACCTCCTGCTCCAGCGGAGAAGCCAGCCGCGGCTCCCCCGAAGCCCGCCGCCCCGGGAGAGAAACCGGCAGCCGCCGCAGCGCCCGCCAAGCCCGCGGCTCCGGCGAAGCCGGCAGGACCGACGCCCCAACCGTGGGACTCGCCGATGGTTACCAAACTGACCCGGCAATTCGGTTCCGGGATGCAGCCCTTAACCTATCTCGGCCAGAATTACCTGCAGGTCGATCGCTCGCTGATCCCCACGATTCTTCAGCTCCTCCGCGACGAAGAGCAATTCAACTACTGCGTCGACATCACAGCCGTGCACTATCCCAAGCGCGAGAAGCAATTCGACATTGTCTGGATCCTCTATTCCTTCCCCAGGAACGAAAGAGTGCGCGTGAAAACGCAAATCGGCGACGGGGAGCACGTCCCGTCCGCCGTCTCGTTATGGGCCGCCGCCAACTGGTTGGAACGCGAAGCCTTCGACATGTTCGGCATTCAATTCGATGGCCACCCTGACCTGAAGCGCATTCTCCTGCCCGACGGGTGGAAGGGCCATCCCTTGCGCAAGGATTACGGCATCATTCAGCAGGACCAGGAGTGGGTCCAGATCAACCTGGGAATCGAGAGCGGTCAATGACACAGCCGACGACCGAAAGCTGGCGACTGAAGACTGACGACTAGAAATGACCGACCCAAACAGCTCCGTCTCGCATCTCGACCTCGAAGAAAGCAAGAAGACTTTCCTCGACGCGAACGAGCTCGTCATCAATATGGGTCCGCAGCATCCGGCGACGCACGGGGTGCTGCGCGTAATCCTGAGACTCGACGGCGAGAAGGTGATGGGCCTCGAGTGCGTCATCGGCTACCTGCACCGGGGCGTGGAGAAGATCGCCGAGAACCGCACTTACACGATGTTCAACCCTTATGTCGACCGCATGGACTATGTGGCTGCGGTCTCGAACGGCTTAGGGTATTGCGAGGCGGTTGAAAAACTGCTGAACATCGAAGCCCCGCCGCGCGCCAATTACATTCGAGCCATCCTTACCGAGCTCAATCGTCTTGCCAGCCACCAGCTCTGGCTGGGCACGCATGCGCTCGATATTGGAGCGATGACTCCGCTCTTCTACACCTTCCGTGACCGGGAAGAGATTCTCAAGATTTTCGAAAAGTATTGCGGCGCTCGCCTGACCACGCACGCCTTCCGTATCGGTGGCTGCCAGTACGAAACTTATGAAGGCTTCGAGAAGGATGTAAAAAAGTTCCTTACATTCGTTGCTCCCAAGATCGACGAATACGAAGAGCTGCTTACCACCAATCGCATCTGGGTCGAACGCACGAAGAACGTGGGGACCATCTCCGCGAAAGACTGCATTGCGCTTGGCGTGACCGGCCCCGTGCTGCGTGCCAGTGGCGTCAAATGGGACTTGCGCAAGGCGCAGCCCTACGCCGCCTACAAGCAATTTGATTTCGAAATCCCCACCGGCCAGAACGGCGATACCTACGATCGGTATCTCGTGCGCATGGCCGAGATGCGCCAGTCCCTGCGCATCGTTCAGCAGGCGGTCGAAGCCATTCCCGAAGGGCCTATCATGGCCAAGGTCCCCAAGGTCATAAAGCCCCCGGTGGGCGAGATCTATCATTCCATCGAAGCCCCTAAGGGCGAGCTGGGATACTTCATCGTCAGTGATGGTTCCACCCAGCCTTATCGGATACGGGTGCGCCCGCCCTCGTTCGTCAATCTGCAGGCGCTCGAGCTCATGTGCCGCGGCCAGTTGGTCGCCGACGTGATCGCCGTCATTGGCACGCTCGACATCGTTCTGGGCGAGGTGGACCGCTGATGCCTGGCTTCATTACCAATTATCTCGACAAGAATGTCCACGTTACCCCCGGCCAGTACGGCAGTCCTTTCTGGGCGCTTGTCTACATCCTGCTGGTCTTCGGTGGTGTCTCGCTGGCGGTCGTCTGCATGAACTGGCTGGAGCGCAAGATTCTCGCGCACATGCAGGTTCGGCTCGGTCCCATGCGCGTCGGCCCCCATGGCCTGCTGCAGCCCATTGCCGACGCGCTCAAGCTCATTCTCAAGGAAGACATCGTCCCGGAGGGCGCCGATACTTTTGTCTTCCTGCTCGCGCCCCTGATCATCCTTCTCTCCGTTTTCAGCGTCTACTGCGTAGTCCCATTCGGACCGACTCACGCCATTACCGACATGAACATCGGGATTCTATTCATGCTCGGCGTTTCTTCGCTGAGCGTGCTCGGAATCGTGATGGCCGGGTGGGCCTCCAACTCACACTACCCGCTGATTGGCGCCCTGCGCTCGAGCGCGCAGATGGTGTCTTACGAAATCGCCATGGGACTGGCGGTCGTCTCTGCCGTGCTGATGACCAGCCTCAACTCCGCCGGAACCGGCACGCTGAGCATGATCGGCATCGTGCAGGCTCAATACGCTCAGCACACCTGGTTCGTCTTCAAGTTCTTCCCCCTGGGGCTGATTGCGTTCTTCATCTTTGCCGTTGCCATGGTCGCCGAAACGAACCGCGCTCCCTTCGATCTGCCCGAGGCCGAGTCGGAGCTCACTGCCGGCTTCCATACTGAGTACAGCGGCCTGCGCTGGTCTTTGTTCATGCTGGGCGAATACGCCGCCATGATCTCCGTCTCGGCGATCGCCATCACGCTCTGGCTCGGTGGATGGATGCGGCCTTTTCCGAATCTTCTGCACGGTCCAACCTGGGACCTCACTTTCTCCCTGTTTCCCGCGCTTACGTTCTTCGGCCTGGCCGCGATGACCTTCTACAGCACCGTGCGCATGCCCAAGCACCCCTATTTCCGGATTCAGACCATCGGCCTCGGAGCTTTTGGTGGCGTGTTTGCGCTGATCGGCCTGATCCTGCTCATTCCTCGCGTGCACGATAGTGTGCAGGACGTCTACTGGTTCGTGGCGAAGATCGCTGTCTTTCTGTACCTCTATATCTGGTATCGCGGCACGTTTCCGCGTTATCGCTTTGATCAATTAATGAAGGTGGGATGGAAGGTGCTCCTGCCCCTTGGCATTGGCGTACTGATGGCGACGGGAATTGTGGGTTTGCGCACGGAGATTTGGGATTTTGTGCAGCGGCTGGTACACATCTGATATGGCACCGGTAGCGACCACATTTTTCTTTTATTTCCTCTCGGGACTGGCGATCCTGAGCGGCGTACTGGTCATCACGCGCAAGAATCCCGTGCATTCTGCGCTCGCCCTGATCCTCACCCTGTTGTGCGTAGCGGGCCTGTACCTGATGCTCTATGCACCCTTTGTCGCCGGCGTGCAGATCATTCTCTACGTGGGCGGCATTATGGTGTTGTTCCTGTTCGTAATCATGCTGGTCAACATCGAGCGCTCGGAGCGGGAAAAGCAATTCAACCAGCAGTGGCTCCCTGGAATGCTGGCGGCCTGCGGCTTGGGCCTTTTGTTTGTTCTGATCTTCGTCAAAGGCAAAGCGCTATTCTCGCAGCCGGTGCTAGCGATGCCCGAAACCGAGAACACGCAGCGCGTTGGCGTGATGCTCTACAGCAATTACATGTTTCCCTTCGAAATCGCATCTCTGCTGCTGCTGGTCGCGATTATCGGAGCGGTGGTAATGGCGAAGAAGAGAATTTGAAAGCCACTGGCAGCTGGTGGTCATTGGCTGATAGCGAATCGCTGACGCACGAGCGTTCAGACGGACAACTAAGAACGTGAGATTGAATCGCGAACTGGCAACTGAGGATTGGCAACTGAGAACTGAGAACTGATTTCATGGTCCCCATCACAACCCTGCACTATCTCGTCGTGGCCGCCGCCCTGTTCGTGCTGGGTGTTATCGGTGTGCTTACCCGCCGAAACGTCGTGATTGTCTTGATGTCGATTGAGCTGATTCTCAATGCCGTGAACCTCAACCTGGTCGCATTTTCCCGCTTGTGGGGACTTCACGGTCAGGTGTTTGCGATTTTCGTCATCACCGACGCCGCTGCCGAAGCCGCCGTCGGTCTGGGAATCTTGATCGCCTTCTTTAGAAACAAAGAAACGGTCAACGTCGATGAAGTGGATTTATTGAAATGGTGAGAATGGCGCATCCAACATTTACCACTCGGCATACAGCCGAATCGATGTTAGCTAACGACCAACGACCACCGACCAACGACATACGCTCGTGCCGACGACCGCTCTTAGCCTGCCCTGCGCTGAGCGAAGGGACCGACGACTGACGACATGTTCTTCTTAAACCAGATCTGGATCATCCCGCTTCTGCCCGCCATCGGCGCGACGCTCATGTTCTTCTTCGGCAAGAAGCTGCAGAAGCAAACCGTGAGCGCGGTCTGCGTCGGAGCGGTGGCGCTCGCGTTCGTCATGTCGTGCGGCGCGGTCTGGCAATACACCCATGCTTACAGCGGCGGCCATGCCTTCGATAAGCCGATGTATACCTGGCTTGGCAGCGACACCGGCCATCTCACCTACACCACCAAGGACGGCTACCCCGCCGACTTCAAGGCGCAGGTGGGATTCCTGCTCGATCCGCTTTCCAGCATCTGGCTCCTGTTTGTCACCGGAGTCGGCATGCTGATTCACATCTACTCCACCGGGTACATGGCGCATGAAGGCGGTTATTACCGCTTCTTCGGTTATCTGAATCTCTTCATGTTCTCCATGCTGACGCTGATCCTGGCCAATAACTACGCCATGTTGTTCGTAGGCTGGGAGGGCGTGGGTCTTTGCTCGTACCTGCTGATCGGTTTCTACTTCCAACGTAAGTCGGCGAGCGATGCCGCCAACAAGGCATTCATCGTGAACCGCATCGGCGATGCCGGCTTCCTGCTTGGCATGTTCACGATTGCCTGGTATCTCGGATCGCTGCGGTTTACCGACGTCAATGCGATGGCTCGCAGTGGCCATTTCAGCATTGGCGATCCGGTGCTCACCGCCGCCGCCCTGCTCCTGTTCGTCGGTGCATGCGGCAAGTCGGCCCAGCTTCCCCTATACATCTGGCTTCCCGACGCGATGGAAGGTCCCACTCCGGTTTCCGCCCTGATCCACGCCGCGACCATGGTGACCGCGGGCGTCTACATGGTCGCACGCTCGAACGCGATCTTCGTCCTCGCTCCCACGGCGATGAAGACGGTCGCGATCGTTGGCGCTCTCACCGCCATCTTCGCTGCCTCGATCGGCCTGGTGCAAAACGACATCAAGCGCGTGCTCGCTTACTCCACCGTCTCGCAACTTGGCTACATGTTCCTGGCGCTCGGCGTGGGCGCCTTCGCCGCGGGCGTCTTTCACGTGTTCACCCACGCGTTTTTCAAGGCGCTTCTATTCCTCGGAGCAGGCTCGGTAATCCACGCCATGAGCGGCGAGCAGGACATGCGCAACATGGGCGACCTCGGACACCGCACGCCTACGACGCACATCACCATGTTTATCGCGACTCTCGCGATTGCCGGAATCCCGCCTTTTGCCGGCTTCTTCTCGAAGGATGAAATTCTCTGGCAGACGTGGACATCCGAACACGGCGCCTACATCTGGCTCTGGGTGATCGGCTGGGGCACGGCACTGATGACGGCTTTCTATATGTTCCGTCTCATGTACCTCACGTTCCACGGTCATCCTCGCATGAGCCACGAGGTCGAGCACCACATCCACGAGTCGCCGAAGTCGATGACGGTTCCTCTCATGATTCTGGCATTCTGCTCGATTTTCGCGGGCTGGCTTGGATGGCCGCACAGCCTCGGAGGCAGCGACCGGTTTGGAAAATTCCTCGAGCCGGTATTCGCCCGCGAAGCCTCCGTCCTCAGCGAAGAAGGCAAGGCCGCGCAACTGGCCGCAGGACAGAAAGAAGAAGAGCACACCAGCGGCACCGAATATGGCTTGATGTTTCTATCGGTAGCTGCCGGAGTCGTGGGGTGGGGCATGGCGTGGGCGGCATATCGCCACGCCAACAAGGGCTACGTCGAGCCAATCGAGGCCGGCGCCAAGCCCCTGTATACGCTGCTCTATCACAAGTGGTACGTCGACGAACTCTACGACTACCTCTTTACCGGGCGCCGCAAGGTGGGAGACTTGCGCCTCGGCGTGCTTGGCCTCGGCGAAGCCTCGGCATGGTTCGACATGCATGTGGTCGACGGAGCCGTAAACGGCGCTGGCTGGACGACTCGCATCATCGCATCCATTTCGAAGTGGTGGGACACCTGGATCATCGATGGCATCGGTGTGAACGGCCCGGCGATCCTGGCGCGCATCCTCTCCTACCCGTTCCGCCTGTTCGAATGGGGACTGGTCCAGTGGTACGCGCTGGTGATGGTCGCGGGCCTGTTAGGTTTTGTTTTTTATTATGCGTATCGATAGCTACGAGCCACGAGCCAAGAGCTTCGAGCCTTGGTCCGTGCTAGCTCGGAGCTTTAAAGTAGCGCCGGCGTCTCGCCGGCAAAGCGTCCAGCTCCAAACCTGTTGCTGAGAACTGAGAACTGGCAACTGAGAACTGTTCTTATTATGCAGAATCACATTCTCTCCATCATCCTGTTCACGCCCCTGCTGGGCGCGATCGTGCTCCTGTTCGTTCCCAAGGAAAACAAGGCCGCCATCCGCTGGATCGCGAACATCTTCGCGCTGGCCGGATTTCTGATCTCGATTCCGCTCGTCCCCTTGTTCTGGGCGCAGCGTTTCGATGCCAGCCATGCCTTCAAGTTCATCGAAGGCGCGCCCAATACCTGGATCCCCACCATCGGTGCCGGCTACTACCTCGGTATAGACGGCATCTCGTTCCTGCTGATCATGCTGACCACGATGCTGGGCTGGATCTCGATCCTTTCCTCGTGGACCGCGATCGAGAATCGAGTGAAGGAATACTACATCTGGTTCCTCGTGCTGCAGACCGGCATGCTGGGCGTCTTCATGGCGCTCGATTTCTTCCTGTTTTTCGTCTTTTGGGAAGCCATGCTGGTGCCGATGTACCTGCTCATCGGCATCTGGGGCGGACCGCGCAAGCTCTATGCGGCGATCAAGTTCTTCCTCTACACGCTGGCTGGCTCGGTGCTGATGTTGCTGGGCATCCTGTTCCTGTATTTCAATCACCACTCGCTGACCGGTGTCTACACTTTCGCCATTCCCGAGCTCTACAAAACCGCGCCGCAAATCTTCTTCAACCCGCAATACGGCTCGACCTACGCCACGCTGCTCTTCTTCTGTTTCTTCGTCGCGTTTGCCATCAAGGTGCCGATGTTTCCGTTCCACACCTGGTTGCCAGATGCGCACGTGGAAGCGCCCACGGCCGGTTCCGTCATCCTCGCCGGTGTTCTGCTGAAGATGGGCACCTACGGCTTCATTCGCTTCTCGCTGCCGTTTTTCCCGGCAGTGGTCATGAGCGCGAAGGTGCGTGGCTGGATGATTTTCCTCTCCATCGTGGCCATCATCTACGGCGCGCTGGTTTCGCTCATGCAGAAGGATATGAAGAAGCTGGTGGCCTACTCCTCGGTGAGTCACCTGGGCTTCTGCACACTGGGCATTTTTGCGCTGAACCCGGTCGCTCTGAGCGGATCCGTCTTGCAGCAGATCAATCATGGCATCTCCACCGGCGCACTCTTCTTGATCGTGGGCGTGCTCTACGAACGGCGCCACACGCGCGAGATCTCCGAGTACGGCGGCATCTCCAACGTCATGCCGGTCTACGCGACCATTACCATGATCATGTTTCTGTCTTCCATGGGACTCCCCTTGCTCAACGGCTTCGTGGGCGAGTTCACCATCCTTCAGGGCACGTTCATGGAGAACTGGACGTGGGCCGCGTGGGCAGTTCCCGGCGTCATCCTCGCCGCCGCATATCTCCTTTGGCTCTACCAGCGCGTCTTCTTCGGCACGGTCACGAATCCCAAGAACGAAAAGCTGCACGATCTGACGCCCCGCGAAATCGCCACTTTCGTTCCGCTGATCATCATGGCTCTTTGGATCGGTCTCTACCCGAAACCGTTCTTCCAGATTCTCGAGCAACCCAGTATTCAGCTTGCGCGCACCGTCCGCGAAGGCGCCAGGACCTCCAATGTCGTGGCGTCCACTCCTGCGAGTGCTCCGGCAAACGCGCCCTCGAAGCCTGGCTCCACGAAAGGAATGGAATAAGTGCCCGCCAGCATCACCCAATACTTCAGCGGCGTGGATTACCTGCTATGCCTGCCCATGCTCCTGCTCACGTTGTTCGCCCTGGGCATCCTGCTGATCGATCTCATGCTGCCGCCGGAATGGAAATGGTCTAATGCTCTGACCGCGCTGGTCGGGGTTGGCTTCGCCACGGTGGGCGTGTGGAGAATTCAATCCTGGTTCAACACCCAGGGTCCGATCATGGGCCGGCTCGGGTTCATGGGCACTCTTCTGATCGATCGTTTCGCGATCTATTTCTTCTATCTCTTTCTCGCCGGGACTGCGGTTGCCATCCTGATGTCCGTTCGCTATCTCGACATCGAGCGCGAAAACCACGGCGAGTACTACGCTCTGCTCCTGTTCTCCGTGGTTGGCATGATGTGCATGGCCGCGGGTTTTGACATCGTCCTGATCTTCATCGGCCTCGAACTGATGGCGATCTCTACCTACGTCCTGGTCGGATTCCTGCGCCGCGACAAGCGTTCGAACGAAGCCGCGCTGAAGTACATGTTGCTGGGCGCATTCTCGTCGGGCATCTTCGCCTACGGCCTCTCACTTTTTTATGGCGTTACCGGCAGCACGAATCTGCAGTTGATCGAGGCGCGTTTAAGCAGCCGGCTGGCCGCCAACGGAGGCCACGCGGACCCAATCCTCATCGTGGCGATGTTGACTACCGCCACCGGCCTGCTCTTCAAAGTGGCCGCGGTGCCGTTTCATCAATGGGCGCCGGATGCCTATGAAGGGGCGCCCACCAGCATCACCGGGTTCATGTCCGTCTCCGTCAAGGCGGCCGGTTGGGCGATGCTTCTTCGAATCTTCATGTTCATGATGCCGTCGCTGCGGCCTGTCTATGTTCCGTTTCTCGTATTCGTCTCGGTCGCGACCATGACGGGCGCGAACTTCGCCGCGCTCACGCAGAGCAATCTCAAACGGCTCCTGGCGTATTCCTCGATCGCCCATGTCGGCTACATGCTGCTCGGCCTGATTGCGGGCCCGAAGGACAGCTTCAATCAGGACGGCATCAAGGGCATCCTCATTTACCTGCTGGTGTACACGTTCATGAACCTGGGCGCGTTCGCGGTGATCACCTCGCTGCGCCATCGCAACGTGATTGGCGATGAGATCGACGACATCGCCGGTCTTTACGCGCGCGCTCCCGTGGAAGCGGTCCTGATGCTGGTCTTTCTGCTTTCGCTCGCCGGCATTCCTCCGCTGGCCGGCTTCTGGGGCAAGTACTTCATCTTTTTGAGTCTGGTGGAGAGCGGCCACTACACCCTCGCGGCCCTCGCCGTTCTCTATTCCGTGTTCGGCCTGTATTACTATCTCCGCATCGCCAACGCGATGTTCATGCGCGAACCGATGGAGAAGGAATCTCTGCCGTTGAGCCCCGCCCTGGGCGTGGCGCTGGGGGTGACGGCGTTCGTCACCGTGGTCATCGGAATCTTCCCGAACGCCATGATCCAGACCGTCAACTGGGTGTGGGGTCTGACTGACGCGTCTCCGCTTGCGCACCTGATACGCTAGTCCCTGCCGAGTCTGAAAACTCCCAGGCGGGCGACTTCGAGGCGACCGTGCCTGAAAACCGCGAACCCGGCCCACCCAAAAAGAGCCCGCTCGTGCAACTGGCGAACTACAGCCAGCTTGCCTTCATTTTTCCGGCTGCGACTGTCGTGGGCTGGCTGATTGGCGTCGCCCTTGACCACTGGCTGCATACCACCTGGCTTTACCTCGCAGGACTCATCCTGGGAATCATCGCCGGATTCGTGGAACTGATTCGCCTGGTGACTTCGTCCGAGTCGAAATTCTGAAATTCCTGGCGATGCCTCCGGTCCCTTGAGCAGGTCTTTCAGGGGGTACCCCCCTCCCCCCGGTCTTTTGGATTCAGAGACTTACGCGTGAGAGGAGACCAAAATCTTTGATGTCAAAGAACTTACAGGCAAAATATTCCGGACAAAGCACTTAGCTTCGCCGGCATTCGACGCTCGCATAGGCGCGCGGGCGACCTATCTTGGCGGAGGCGATGCTCAACGCGCAAGGTCAGATGTCACAGGACGGAAGTTCAGGGCGAACATCGGAGCGAGGCGTCAGGAATAGAGCCGCATTCTGATCTTGCCATTTGGAATTTCTGAAGATCGCCGTCGAGGCGCCCGCGCCATACAAGACTTCTGATACCGTGATCGGGTGACGGAGGTTCACACCACAGCCGATGCTGCCGAGGCGGTCTACTCGGGCGCGCTCCCGCGCATTCAGCGCTGCATGCTGGTGGTTGGCGTATTGGTTCCCTGGATCGGATGGTTGTGGTTTGGCTGGCGTACGGCGCTTGGACTTGTGTGCGGCTGCGCTGTCGCTTACCTGAACTTCGACTGGCTGAAGCGCGGTGTGGAAGCTTTGGGTGACCGGATCGTGCGCGCGGGCAAACCGCAATCCGGAAAGGGAATCGTCGCGCGGTTCCTGCTGCGGTATGTTTTGATGGGCTTAACAGCGTATGGTATCTTAACTGTTTCCCCCGCGAGCCTCTACGGGCTTCTAGCTGGGCTGTTTCTGCCCGTAGCCGCCATCGCGTGCGAAGCCGCCTACGAAGCTTACGTGGCCTTGGCGCGTGGTCTGTAATATCAGTCTCCAGTCTTCAGTCGTCAGTCGTCAGCAAACGCGAAGCAGTCGCTGTAGAGTGGCAACCGGTGACCTCGTGCGACCGACGACTCAAAGCTGACGACGCCCGGAGACTGACGACTAGCGACTGACGACTGAATTTCTATGGAGCAACTCTGGTTTACAGAAATCCTCAATCGCCTGCTGGCCAAGCCGGTTACTGCGGTGTTGGAAACGGTTGGCCTTCATCCACGCCATCCCCAGGCACCTATCATGAATTCGGTTGCCATGGAGATCATGGTCTGCCTCTTTCTGATCGTCGTCTTCTTCGTCGTTCGGGCCAGGCTTTCGGTCGATCGCCCCGGCGCTCTGCAACACACGTTTGAAGGCCTGGTTGGCTTTATCGAGCAGCAGAGCCAGGAAATCATCGGCCCGCATAGCGAGCGATACACGGCGTTTCTGGTGGCGTTGGCGCTCTTCATTCTGTTCTGCAATCTCATTGGCCTGATTCCCGGGTTCGAATCGCCCACCGCAGTGCCCATCGTGCCTCTGGGGTGCGCCATCGTGGCGTTCTTCTATTACCACGCGCAGGGATTCAGGCATGCCGGCATCAAGTACCTGGCGCACTTCGCCGGTCCTATGCCCGCGCTCGCGCCGTTGATGATTCCGATCGAACTGATCAGCCACCTGGCGCGTGTGCTGTCACTGACGATTCGTCTTTTCGCCAATATGTTCGCCGGCGATATGGTTACGCTCGTGTTCTTTTCTTTGGTGCCGCTCGGCGTCCCGATATTGTTTCTCGGACTGCACCTGGGCGTCTCGTTCCTGCAGACCTACATTTTCGTTTTGCTGACCACGGTGTACCTGGCGGGAGCGGTGGCGGAGGAGCACTAGAAGTCTCGTGTCGTCCGCTAAAGCGGGCTCGGTTTCTTCTACGTTTCCCTACCCACCGCTTACGCGGTGGGCTAATGAATGCCGCCGCTGTGCGGCTGGTGTATCGTTTGAGTTCGGCAGTAAGAATGACCTTCAATTTCGTGACGGGGATGGACATTGAGTTGCGTAACCGTGCTCGTAAGCTCTGATTGAGGATCGCTTCGACGCCCCAGCCGCGAAACGGCGGCAGATATTAGCCCCGCGCGTAAGCGCGGGGAAGGTTTAGGAAATTTCGCGAGTCCCCTTCAGGGGACGACAGAAGGCAGGCAGGATGAGGATCTGCAGAAATTCGACTTTCAAGTTTCGGGTTTCGGATAGGCATCGCGCTTGCGATGTGCTCGAAACTCGAAACTTGAAACCCGAAACCGGTTTCACAGCCATCAGCGTGAGGGCGTCTGCACGGGATGACGTCAACCACCCACTGTCGGCTATTTCATAAGGAGACACACTCAATGCGTAAACTCAGCAACCTGTTCATGATTCTCTCCGCGCTGTGCCTGGCGGTTCCGGCATTCGCGCAGGGCGGCGAAGCATCCGCCGTCAATTGGGTCGCCGTTACCTCCGGATTCGCCATGGCGATTGCCTCTGCCGTCTGCGGCCTGGCGCAAGCCAAAGCCACAGCCGCCGCCGCTGAAGGCCTGGCGCGCAATCCTTCGGCCCGCCCCGGCATCCAGCTCGCGCTCATTCTCGGTCTCGCGCTGATCGAGTCCCTCGCGCTCTACACGCTCGTGATCATCTTCGCGAAAGTAAAGTAGCAGAGCAGCCTTTAGCTCTCAGCCCTTCGCTTTTCGCGCGAAATTTCAAAAGCCTCTGCCGTTCGGGCAGGGGCTTTGACGTTTAAGGGAGCCGGGTCCGGTTGAGTCACGTAGTTCTGCATTCAGACCGTTTCGTCATCGACTTCTTGTGGTGGCGAAGAGACTTTCCGTTAGCTGTCGCAACATCCCGATACCACGTTTTGGCGAACAAGCGGCGCAAGCTTGTGCAAACGCCCGGTTCACAACACTTGCCGAAGATTGGGCTAGCTATAATATTCCGAGCGAGGCGATCTATTGTTCAGACACTCGTGCGCGGCTTTTATTGCAGCAGCGTTGCTCTTGGTTGGCCATGCAGTTCCTGCAACGGAAGCGCCGTTGATTTTGATTGCGACGCAAACTAAAGCGCCCGCTCACCTGGTTCGAGTCGCTCTAGGACATCCCCATCTGTCAAAAGCCCAGTTAAAAGCTCAGTTGAAGAACGAGAGTAACAGTCTCATCGTTTCGTACAGGATTGGATGGGCAAACGTCCACCCGAAAGCGATTGAGCTCCGTAAGGGTGCCATTATCACAGTTCGGGGGATAAAGCCCGAAAGTGTCGATGATGTCTCAGATCAAACCGTTCCCTTCGACGCAAGTGCTGAGCGCGTCATCTTCTTCGTCGCAGAGCTAGCATTTGCAGATGGGAGTCGCTGGAAAGCAAACGATGACGATGTTGAACACGACGCGAGTGCGCCAACCCCTCACTGAGGACTTCGGCTGGTTTCCCAGCGCACGAATTGGACGGAGTAGTTCGGACTGTCGAAGTGGTCCAGGTCAGGAAACAACGCCTGCGCGAGGGCGATCTGGTTGAAAGGCAGCGGGTCTTGGTCGAAGAATTCCTCCGTGCGTTTCCAGGTCTGCTCGTCTGCAAAAGGCACAGTGGACAGTAAATTCCCAGTCAGATCCAAACGGCTCAGGAAATAGTCATCACCGTTGGAAACGATCCCTGACTGGAACCGCGGCCGGGCCCCTCCTCCTGGATGTAGGTCTCGATGACGGGCTTGAAGCCGCGCATCCGATCGGTCAAGCGGCGTTCCTGCCGGACGACCGAGTCGACAGAATCATCAAAGACACGAGAGGGTTGGCGAAGAATCTTCATAGCGTTCAGTGACCCGGATTTTGGCGAACAGACGATGCAAGCTTGCGCTATCGCATGTGTCTGTTGAAAAAGTCCCTCAGTTGATGCTTGTGGCCGTGTAAGGTTCACGTTATAAGCAGGC
>Ga0307478_10000721_pt1 | contig 32252 bp, 28 predicted proteins | sample atmos_gasesECM4C_2_FD_203713 | JGI IMG/M metagenome (GOLD analysis project Ga0307478, IMG submission 203713) | Hardwood forest soil microbial communities from Morgan-Monroe State Forest, Indiana, United States - atmos_gasesECM4C_05 | ecosystem: Environmental > Terrestrial > Soil > Temperate...
CGGCCACCTTTCTTTTTCCAATTGGCCGCTCGGTCTACAACGCCTTGGACGTGAAGTTAGTGGACAATGTGAAGGCTCCGTTTCGCGGCGTCAAATACTTGAACTTCCAATTCGCATACTCTCTCTCGCGCTTCACCAATTGCGGCGCGGCGCTTTCCACCTCCGCGGGCACTTCTCCCGCCGCGGCCGATCAGGACTTCGTCAACCCCACCATTGACAACAATCATCCTTGCGGTTTCAGCGGCCCGTCCGCGCTCGACCGGACGCACCAATTCTCCTTCGGCGGATACGCCGATCTGCCCGCTCATTTCCGACTCGGCACCATTTTCCATTTCGATAGCCCTCTCGCTAGCGCACTCGCGGTTCCGGTGACGGGCAATGGTGCCGGCGAAATCTTTGCCACTGACTTTAACGGCGATGGAACCGTCGGCGACCCGATTCCCGGCACCAAACAGGGTTCCTTCATGCGTGGAGTCTCTTTGGGCGATCTCCCTAACGTCGTCAACAACTACAACAACACGGTCGCGAATAATCCGACCCCAGCCGGCAGCGTGCTCATCAACAATGGTCTCTTCACGCTTGCACAGCTGCAGGCTCTGGGAGGAGTAGCTCCCGCGCTCTCGCCTGTGGTTCCCGGCGAAGTAGGCCTCACCTGGCTGAAGACCTTCGACATGAGCCTCACTTGGATCGGGAAAGTGAACGTCAAGGAGAGGGAACTGTCGTTCGAGCCGAGCGTCAGTTTCTACAATCTCTTCAACTTCGCCAACTTCAACATTCCCGGCAACGTCCTCAGTGGAATCTTGACCGGTGGCGCGGGCTCGCTCAACGGCACCAACTACGCTGGCGCGAACTCCGTGCGCGTAGGCGTAGGCACCGGCGTTTTCTCGCTAGGTGCCCCGCGCACCATCGAGTTCGGCATGAAGCTAACCTTCTAGCCGGGGCTCCCGCTGTGTTCCACGCCCAGCCCGGAACACAGCAGGCAGCCGTCTCCTTGGGTTTTGTGAATCGCCCGACAGAGCAATTCACCGCTGCGGAGGCGTTTGCCTTTGCCATAACGGTCGGCATTACGCTACGCGATACGCACGAGACCCTTGGCATCAACCATCGCGAAGTTGCCCGTCCATCACGTTCGATACGCGGTTCCGTAGGGGCGCGACTCGCTGCGCCCGCTTCTAGGCGGTCCACGCGACGCGCGGCATCCCGCCGTCGCCATGGCTGTTGACGTTGTAGTGGCGCTCTTCGACGTAACAGCCGTTGCGCTCGCCGTCAAATTTGTGAATCACTGAACGGTGGCCACTTCCTAACGAATTGGGAGCACTCATGGCCGCGGAAAAAACTGCGATAGCTTTCGGTTGGCGCGTCTACGCCTTGGGCGTACTCGCGATAGGGTTGGCGTCCCTGGTGTTCCGGGAATTCGACCCGGGACAGCCGTTGCCCGATAATTTTCCTGTCCGCGTCCCGCTTGCCTGTGCCACAGGGGCCTTGACGGTCGTCGCTGCCGCGGCCGTCGAGTGGCGTCGAACCGTCGCCTGGGGCGCCGCGGCGCTCGCGGTCTACTACACGCTTTTTGTCGTCATCCTGATGAACGGTCGTCTGCTGCTCACCGATTACGCCATCTACGTCACCTACGAAAACATCGCTATGCAGGTCGCCATTGCCGTGGCCGCGCTGATCATCTTCGCCGACGCGGCGAAAATTGATCCCGCTCTGGCCGTGCGCCTCACGCGGCTAGCCCAACTGGCATTTGGAGTTTGTGCGCTGATATTCGGTGGAGCGCACTTCGTCTATATGAATATGACCGCGCCGATGGTCCCGAAGTGGCTGCCGCCTTCGCAAATATTCTGGGGCTACCTGACGGGTGTTTGCTTCGTCGCGGCCGGGCTGGCAATCCTTACCGGCATAAAAGCGCGCCTCGCGGCGATCTTGCTCACAGTCATGCTGGCTTCCTTCGGCCTGCTGGCGAACTTGCCGATTCTCCTCGCCGATCACGCCAGCCACTTCAACTGGACCGAAAGCGCGGTGAATCTCGCCGTGGTTGGCGCCGCCTGGGTCCTGGCGGACTCGCTGCCGCAGCCAAAGCCCAAGCCGGGTCACGACTGACAATTCACCTTTGTCAAATTATGCGAAGTGTCGGTTTCGGAACGATGGCCGCCCTGTCTTTGTGAGGTTTGGCTTAATGATGCCGCGGTTTCACAGTGTGCGGAAAAAACGGAATGGCGGGCTTCAGCCCCGCCGTAAACTGTGTCGTTGTACTAGGGGCTTTAGCCCCTGAAGCCCTATTTCGATTTTTTCCGCGACCTGTTCGGCGCGCAGCGCCACACGTTTTTCGCCTTTCTATTTTCCACGCCCAGCCGTCGCCACTCGCGCTCTCACGATCCGCTTGATCAAACCCACTGGCAACGGCTTGTCCAGAGGGAACTGAATCGTCCCTTTGGAAACGGTATAAGCTTTCAGCTCCTCTTTGAACTCGTCGATCACAGCGGCCGTAGGAAACAAACTGCAATGCTCCGCAAACGCCGCGTACCACACCAGTACGCCCACATGCCTGAAAGCGGGAATCCGGTAGCTGATGACTTCCGTCGCCTCCGCCGGCACTACCGAACGAATCGCTTCACGCAGTTCGCGCAACGCACCCCACGCAGGTTCCGCAACTCCGGCAAAGTACTCATCCACACTCTTGGGATTTCCGCCGCCATTGCGCTTCCTCTTCGCCCCGCGCTCGCCCCTGCCACTTTTTCGTTTTCGCCTCTCCACCGTCACCCCCCACTCGCTGCCAGCGCCTTCTGCGAGGTCAAACCAAATCCGTGCGCCTTGGCCTCCCCCGCCAAGCGCCGCAATGTAGCGCGCCCCTCCGTCGCCCTGCCGCTGGCGATCTGCGTTTCGCCCGACGCCAGCCGTGCGTCATATTCGATCTGTACCATACCGCCTGCGTGCGCCTCTTTTTGTGCGGCGGCCAAGGATTTCAGCGCTGCATCTGCCTTGCCAGATTTTGCGTCCACCAACGCCGCTACTATTGCGGCATCGAGTCTTGTTGCGTGATCGCCTGATTGTTGCGCGCGCAGCGTCGCCTTCTCACTCTGCTCAAGTCCTCCCGCCGTGTTTCCCATCTCAAGCATTGCCCGGGCCAGCGCTATGCGCGCCTCCGCTTCTCCGCCGGCATCTTTTTCCGCCGCGAACTCCGTTGCCGCGTCCCCCGCGTATTTTGCAGCATCATCGAACCTACGTTGCTCCAGCGCCAGTTGCGCCAGCGCAATCCTCGACCAGGCGGCTTCATTCTTCGCATTCACTGCTTCCAGTGCGGCCAAGGACTCCAGCAGGCTGCTGCGCGCCCCTTCCAAATCTCCCTGCTGTATTTGAACGTTTCCGAAACTTGCCAGCGTCTCGCCGATTCCTGCGCGATCGCTAATCTCGCGCCTTACCCTTAGCGAATCCTCGCAACTCTTGCGCGCCTCTGCCAGCTCCCCCGCGCCCAGACCCGTGGCGCATTTGCTGTTCAGAATGCGCGCCTCCAGATTTCGGTCACCCAGGTCTCGCGCGGTTTTCAGCGACGCCTGAAACATTTCATCCGCCCTCACGTGTTCGCCCGTGGCGTCCAGTTCGATAGCCAGATTTTGTTGTGCCAGTGCCACGTCGCCCAGTTCGTTGCGTTCCCGCGCCACTGCGATGGCTTGTTCGTAGGTCTTCTCCGATCCGGCATGATCGCCGTGCATGGATTGTACATTCGCCAAATTATTCAATGCGCCCGCCTCGTCATACGCGTCGCCGATGGTCTGCGCGATGCTCAAGGCCTCGCGATAGAGCGGCTCGGCGGTCGCGTAATCTCCGGCGTAGTAATAAGCGTTGGCCATGTCGTTCGTCGCGCGCGCCGCGCCGAGTTGATCGCCCGCCGCCAAATTAATCTTGCGCGCTTCTTCACACAGCGGCCGCGCCTTTTCCTGTGCGCCTAAATTCACTTCCGCGAAACACTGCAAAATTCGCGCGCGTGCTAACAATAAGTTTGCTCCGAGCGCGTGGGCGGTGTCCGCCGCCGAAGTGGCCACATTTAGTTCGCGTTGATAATCGGCTAGGTCGCCATGCGCGCGTGCTTCCGCCAGGTCCGCCTGCGCGCGAATGCCCGCGGGAAGCCGCTGGCTGCGCAACTGCGTGATCGTAGTCAGCGCATCCGCAGCTTTGCCGGCTCGAATCTGCGTGTTCGCAAGCAGTAGTCCATACTCCGGCTCATCGCGATATTCCGTCCAGAGCTGCGCGTACGCCTGGATTGCTCTCGTCCAGTCGCGCGTCGCCGCGTAATATTGCCCGCTCGCTCGCGTGCGCGCTTCGCTCGATAAACCGCCCGATGCATCCAGCGCTTTCTTTGCCTCTTCCGCAGCCTTCGATTCGAAACCAAGCGCATCCCAGGATTGCGCCAGCGCGCTGTGCGCCTGTGCAAATTGCGGATCGGCATCCACCGCCTTTTCTAATAATTTCGTCGCGGCCAGCACTTCAAATGCGCGCAACTTCTCCCGCGCATCCGAAAATTCGCGCATCGCTTCCGGATCGCTCGAGAGCGACGCATCCATCCGCGCCTCTTCCGCCGCGGTAAGCGTAATCCCGAGCTGCTGCCGCACCAGGCGTCCGGCATGCACCACGAGAGAATTTAAATCCGCCTGAGTGCCGGATTGCTCCACCGAGCCCAAACTTTCGCCGTTTGCAGCGTTCAGCAGGTGAATGTTCCACTCGATGCTCGGATGCTCCGCGGCCCCGCTCGCCGTGTAGCCGCCGGTCACCAAAATGTCCGCACCCAGAAATTTTCGGATCGCCTCCATCTGGCCCTTGCTCAAGTTGCTCGCCGCGACTCCCAGCCCCAAGTTCTCCTTCATTTCGTCCACGCGCGTCGGCGGAATGAACCGGATTTGCCCCGTATCGAGCTGCGTCCACAAGCTATCCGTCAGAATGTTTCCCAACGCATCCGCATCCTTCCGTCCGGAAAGATTTTGAAATCCCAGCACAGCCAGCGATTTGCGCGCTCCGGGCATGGTCGCCTGCGCAGCGGCCTCGCGCGCCTGATCCGCGATTTTTTGATATGCGCGCCGTTGCACCAAAAAGATGCCCAGCGCGACGAGCACCACCGCCGCGGCGGCGATCGCCAGGGGAAATTTCCAGCGCGCGAAACGTTGTCGCGCGCCGGAACCCGGTGCTTCTGCTGCGCTTCCGCTGGCGGCCGGCGCTGCGCTCGTCACCACGATATCGCCGCGCAATGCCCGAGCGATCTCATCGGTACTCGCAAACCGCCGCTCCGGCGCGCGCTCCAGGCAGCGCGCCACCACCGCCTCCCAACGCGCACCCAGCTCGGGAACTTGCACTCGCGGCGACGGCGCGCTTTGATTCAAACGCTTCATCGCCGTCGCCAGCGGCGTCTCCGCAGCGAAGGGAAGGGAACCCGTCAGCATTTCGTAGATCACGATTCCCAACGCGTAGATGTCCGTCGCGGGAGTGATCGCGCCGCCCTCGATCTGTTCCGGAGCCATGTATGCCGGAGTGCCGAGAATGTCTCCCATCCTCGTGAGCGTGCCGCCGTCGTATTCCTCTGCGTGCGCCAGCCCAAAATCGGTAATTACCGCGCGCACTTCTTCACCACGCGCGCTGCTGCCAGATCCGCTCACCGGTGCCTTCACCAGCATTACGTTGCTGCTCTTGAAATCCCGATGAACAATTCCTGCACGATGCGCCGCTCCCAGCCCCGCGCACATCTGCTCCACCAGCGGCAGCGCTTCCGCCGTGCTCAACCGCCCTCCGCCGCGAATACGTTTATCGAGCGTCTCACCCGCCAGCCATTCCATGCTCACGATCAGAATTTGCGTCTGCGGGCTATCCGCCGAATGAATCCCGTGCCGAAACACGTCAAACGTCCGGCACACGTTCGGATGCGTCACCTTGCGCGCCAGTTGAATTTCCCGCCGGAACCGTTCGATGTCGTGCGTGGTCTGCTGATTTTCAAAACGTGCCGTCTTCACCGCCACGCGCTCGTGGAGTTCTTCGTCTTCCGCTTCGTACACTTCGCCCATGCCGCCGCGCGCAACGAAGCGAATTACCTTGAATCTTCCGGCCAGTAATTGATTCGGTTGGAAGACCGCGGTAACCGGTGTTCCGGGAGGAAATGGTGCGGCGGCCGCGACGTCGCCGCGCGCCGAAGTTCCGTCGGAGGCGGCGAAATCTTTGTCGGCGGTACGATCTACGCTGGGCGGCTCGGGTTTGGAATCTTCCATCGTGTGGTACCCAGGCTAAGTGGCCGCATTATGCCACAACGATTCTCGGATTGCCGTCGCACTGACTACGGCGAAGTTCCATCGAAGCTTCGGAGCGCGGAAAAGTACCGCGTCCTAGTACCGCCTCAACCCTCTAACCGCTTTGCGTCCTAATTTAATTGTACTTTTGCTTGACACCGGCACTTCGTCTTGACTAAATTTCCCTAACGATTCTCCGGAGGGATTCGCCCATGTTCAGTCGCTCATCCGTGCTCGCCGCTGCTCTGGTTCTATTCGCCGCCATTCCCGCGTCCGGCAACGCAGTCCACGCGCCAAAGGGGGCTTCCGGTCAAGGCCTCCTCGCCGATGCGTTTTTCGACTCGCCCACGACTGTCAACGGCATCAGCGTCACGCCCTTCAACGATCAAGGCACTATCTTTGACATTTTCCAGATTCCCGGCTCGTTTATCACCGGTACGCCGTTCGAACTCACGTTTAACGACATCACTGCCGGCTACGGAATTTTCGATTGCGACAACGGCGCCAACAACTTCGCCATTTCCGCCGATATGCCGCCGCTGCCTCTCCCAGGCAGCGCGTGTACCGCAGGCCCGCTTGGCTCGAACGACGCCTTCGTCAATTTCAACGAAGTGGGGAACACTTCCACCATCACGTTCGTCCCAGGAGCCGGCGCTCCCTCCACATTTTTTTTCTGGACCACCGACGGCAATCTAACCGCCATCAGCCCGGTCAACGCCACCGCGCCGGAACCTGCATCGCTCGCGCTGCTAGCCGCCGGCCTCGTAGGACTGGCGCTGCTTCGCCGCCGTGCATCACTCGAATCCTAGACTCAGCGACATCTAGAATTTCAATGCCGCGTCCGCCCAAGGGGTGGACGTGTGTCCATTCTCTATGCGGGTCGCTGATGCAGCGCCCACTGTAGATTTCCACGCTCTTTAAAAACGTCAACCGCCCTGCTACTCTCGTCCCTGCCATGAACGCGCCGGAAAAAGTAGACCTCTACAACAGCGCGTACAGCAATTACGCGACGGAAGCCTACCGACAGATCCGCGTCGAAACCTACGGCGACGACTTTGGCCAAACCAGCTGGATGACCTCGGAAGAATGCCGCGAAATTCCGCAACTCCTCGCGCTCACTCGCGATTCCAATGTTCTCGAAATCGGTTGCGGCTCAGGAGGCTACGCGCTGCACCTCGCGGAAATCACCGGCGCGTGCATCCTCGGACTCGATCTGAATGAATCCGGCATCCACAACGCCAACCAGCTAGCCCAGACAAAAGGCCTCGCCGCGCTGGCCCGCTTCGAGCTCCGCGACGCCACGCAAAATCTCCCGAGTCCCGCCCACACCTTCGACGTCTCTTTTGCCAACGACGTCCTCTGCCACATCCCCGGAAGGCCCGCGCTGCTCGCCGAAATTTTCCGCGTCCTCAAGCCCGGCGGCCGCCTCGCCTTCAGCGACGCGCTCGTAATCGGCGGCATGGTCTCGCACGAAGAAATCGCCACACGCAGCTCCATCGGCTTTTACGCCTATAGCCCTCCCGGCGAAAATGAACGACTCCTCGCGCAAGCCGGCTTTGCGCAAATCCACGCCAAAGACACCACCGCGCAAGCCGCGCAAATCGCCAAGCGCTGGCACGACGCGCGCGCGAAGCGCCAACCCGCTCTGGTAGCCGCCGAAACCGAATTTAACTTCGCCGGCCTGCAGAAATTCCTGCTGTGCGTCCACAGCCTCACCAACGAACGCCGCCTCCTGCGCTTCCTCTACTCCGCCACCAAACCGCTGTGACGCCGCTCAGATCACCCGGCGCTCCAGCCCGAAAAAGACGCCCCCAATCCTTCGGCCACAGCCCCATGGTCGATGGTTCTAGAACCTTCTATTGCGCCCCAAGGAACACAAGTCCCCACTTTGCTTTACTCTGCGGCGCCAACGCCGGATAATCGCCCTCGTTGCCTTGCAGGGCACCGGGTTCCCGTTTCAAAATGGAGCAGCGACTCTGCGCGCGCACTCGCGCTCAAATCGCGCCGGCAATCAATCCAATTTCTTCCGAAGCCGCTGCCTGGGGAAAAAAATCAGCAGCTTCCGATACTCGTGGGGTGAGCAAACGATGAGACGGTCAGACTTGGTACGCAACGCGCAAAAAGGCAAGACCGTGCGCACTTCTCAAATTGTTTTTGGCGAGCGCCAGCATCTTCTCCGCGTTCTCGATTCCGTCGAACGCAGCGCGCTCCCCGCGCCGCGCCTCGAACAGGAACGTCGCGTCATCGAACAATTGATTCACGCGCGCACTCAGGAACTGAATCGCATCAACCAAGGCTGGGACGAAAAAGTCGGCGTAGTCCTCAGCGCCGAAGTGAAGCCCGAAACCCTCGACAATCTCTCTCGGCAGGCGCCGAAGGAGGATTTCTATCTCCTTCGCCTGATCAGCGAACACCCCAAAGTCTCTGCCAAAACTCTAGGCCGTCTCTCGCACCACCCGTATTCGGCCATCCGCGAGAATATCGCGCGCCACCCTAACAGCGACGCCGCCACGCTCTCGCGCCTAAGCAAAGATCGCACGCAACCCCTCTGGTATCTCGTTGCGTTCAATCCCAACGCCCCCACTACGCTACGCAAAAAACTCCAGGAACGAATGCGCCGCCTAGGCGAAAAATCAGCTACGCAATAGCAGCCCCGAATCCAAGCGATCCGGCTCCGCCTTTGTAGCGGCGTACTCGAGTGCGGCATCTTTCCTCGCTCAAGATCGATCGGTGCCGCCGCGACCGGCGCACACAAACTGCGAACCATCTGGAGTAGAATGCCGCCATGGCAGATCCATCCTCCGCTCTCCCCAACATCGCCGACGAATTCGTCTCCCGCCCCGCCCGCAACCATCCCCGCAAAATCGCCATCCTCCAACCAACAGGCGCCATAACCTACGAAGCCTTGGAATCCGCAATGCACCGCGTAGCCCAAGCTCTCCGCCACTCCAATTGCCAACCGAAAGACCGCGTCCTGATCGCCCTCCCCGATTCCCAAGAATTTATCGCCGCCTTTTTCGCCGCCGCAAAAATCGGAGCCATCGCCGCCCCCGTAAATCCCATGGCACGCTCTACCGACTATCGCCACTACTTAGAAAATTCCGGCGCGCGCATCGCCATCGTTGACGCGCCAATCCTAGGCGAGTTCGCCGAAGGCGCCGGCCACAACGCTCTCGACCTGCTGGTAATCTGCAATCAAACCCCCAATACCGAACGCCCCGAACGCGTAGCCCGCCAAGTGATAGCTTGGGACGATTGGCTCCCAGCCCACAACCGAGCTAAACCAGAAGACATCGCGACTCACCCCACCACCCCCACCGACCCCGCCTTCTTCCTATACACCTCCGGCAGCGGTGGCACACCGAAAGCGGCCGTGCACCGGCATCAGGACATGCTTGTCGCCACGACAAATTTCGCGCAAGGTGTCCTCGGTCTCCTCTCCGACGACCGCCTCTTCTCCGTCTCCAAACTCTATTTCGCTTACGGCCTGGGCAACGGCATGTATTTCCCGCTCCACTTCGGCGCCACCACCATCCTCCATCCCGACCGTCCGCGCCCCGCCGAAATCGCCGCAGTGATCGCGCTGCATCGTCCCACCGTATTTTTCTCGGTCCCCACGTTCTACGCCGCGCTCCTGGAGGAATCCGCGCGCGGCTTGAACCTCGATTTCTCCTCGGTCCGCATGGCCGTCTCTGCCGGCGAATCTCTCCCCGCGGAAATTTTCGAAAAATTTCGCCGCCGCTTCGGCATCGAAATACTCGACGGCATCGGCTCCACCGAAATGCTCCACATCTTTCTTTCGACGCGTCCCGGCGAAGCTCGCCCTGGCACTTGCGGCAGGGAAGTCCCCGGTTACGAAGCCCGCATCCTCAGCGATTCTGGCGAGCCCGTCCCCGACGGCGAGGCAGGGAATCTGTGGATGAAAGGCGCGAGCGCCTTCGCGGAATATTGGCGCATACCGGAACTCACCGCCCGCACCAAACGCGATGGCTGGGTCAATACCGGCGATAAATTCACGCGCGAAACGGACGGCTACTTCTACTACGGCGGCCGCGCCGACGACATGATGAAAGTTTCCGGCATGTGGGTTTCGCCCAGCGAAGTCGAAAACGCGCTCTTAGCCCACTCCGCCGTAGCCGAATGTGCCGTAGTAGGCCAGACCGATTCCGTCGGCTTGCTCCGCCCAGTCGCCTACGTAGTCCTCCGCCCCGGCGTCACCAATACCGCTGGCGGCCTCGACAGCGAAATCCACGGCTGGCTCCGCACACGCCTCCCCACCTTCAAATGTCCCCACGAATTCAAATTCGTCCGGGAACTCCCCAAAACCGCCACAGGCAAAATCCAGCGCTACCTCTTGAGGACAGGAGCGTGACCAACACACCCAATCAGGAATCCAACGCTAGAGCCGATTGGTGCTTTCTCCTGGCTCATCAGTTGGAGCTGATTGCCGGCGCGATTTCTCAATGGAACACCGTTGTCTGGGAGCAGGCGTATGAATTAGCACAAAACCTTCCGCATCAGGCCGCCCGGCAAGCAGCCGAAGAGTTGCGGCATTACAAGAAACTTTTTCACAAGTACAACGTGTTTGGCCTTCCGTGCAGCCCCGAAGAATCGCAGCTACAGAAACTTCGCGAGGAGTTTATCCACATCGCGTCCCAGCTCAGAGATTGGTAGTGGGTCAATTTCCGATTAATGCCTTAAACAGCCTTATAATCACCACACATCTTCGGAGCGTCATTGACCATGTCTCAGACAGCGTTCCAAAAGAGCTACGGCCTATATTCACTGGCCATCTTGTTTCTCGTGCTTGGATGCGCAGGCGTCATAGCGGGATACCGTAGTTTTGGGATTCGGTCGCTCGGCCTTGTGGCACTCGTAGTCAGTGCATACTTTGTCCGAATCTCTAAGGTCCACGCGTCTCCGGACATCAGGACCGACCTGGAGGCGGATTCCAAAGAGGAAAAAAGTCCGGGACGTCTGGTCTGGGGTATCGGCATCGCACTCGTACCGGCGGCTGGAATGTCTTATCTCTACTTGTATCACGACGCCATTCATGGTTACCACGAGGCGCTGCCCGTGTATGTGTTTGCCGGAGTTGGATTGGCATGCGCCATCGTGTGGGCTTACCTGGTTGCGAAAATGGTTTCGTGAGACTGGAAGACCTTTGGTCGACCTCGTCAGCTCCCGACAAGTTCTGGGCTAGTACGGCACATGTCCGGTTTGCTCGTTAATCAGGACTTGCGCTGATTTAATGCTAGAGTAACGAACATGACACGGCGAAAACTCTCTCGTCGTGCGCTCCTAATGGCGTTTGTGGTCTGTGCCGTCGGGATTACGACTCAGGTTTTCAGCGCCGAAGATGGGCAAGTAGAGCCGCAAACGCCGAACTTCGTCTATTACGTTAACCCGAAAGACGGTTAACTCATTCCACTCGAACGCGCGACTGCGGAAATGAGCGCAAGCTCTAATAGTTTGACGGGCGCGGTTAAAAGCCAAATGCTTGTGCAAGGCCAGAAATCGCAAGTAAGGATCAGGGCGAACCAAAAAGCTGAGTTCGAAGTTCAGCCTGCTGATCCGTTCCAATACTTCGGTGTTCGTTTCGAACGATTCGAGGCCAAGGATGGCAAGCGGATCCTCAAATTCGTGAAGGATCCGAAACCGAGCAATTCCCTGGATCGACCAGGCTTATTGGCATTTGACATCAATCACGTTGGGAAATCTTCGTTAAAACTCTCCGTGCCCTATGATCTGCCGCCGGGCGAGTACGGCATCACCATCAGCCCGCATGGGACCGGTCCGAAAGTATATTGCTTCGGTGTCGATCAGCAGTAGTTGAGCATGGACTTGTTGACCAGGGGCGTTGCCGCCGATGGCAAAAGTACGACCGCAGATCCCGTGGGTTTGCACGGACTCATATTTTGAAACTTGCCTCAGCTTCTGAGTAGTCGGGTGGTCTCAATGGGTCGACGCAATACTGAGCTCGAACGCGGTTCTCCTTGAAGACAAAAGCCGAAGGCGCTGGCTAGGTCGGATCAGCTGGAACGTTTCCCTGGCTAGGTTCTAACTGAGCACAACCAAACAGATTGGCTCCTGGGAGGAAGTATTAGCGGATCAACTGATTAGATGCTGTTGCATCGACCGCTTTAGCTGGCACGCGTTATCGGAAACTGGCCCACTGCGCAGAGATTCAGACTAAAGACAAATTGGCTCTTTACATGTAGAATTATCCTTATATATTGGCCTGTAGGAGCGAGCCAATGCTTCCCCTTCATCTTCAATCCGAAAGCCACATACCGCTCTACGTACAACTGCGCGATCAACTCCGCGCCCTCGTCCATTCCGGCGATCTTCGCACCGGCGACCGCATCCCCGCCAGCCGCGAACTCGCCTCGCAACTCGGCGTGCACCGCACCACCGTCGCCAATGCATACGCCGAACTCGAATCCGAAGGCCTGATCCAGGGACACGTCGGTCGCGGCACCTATATCTGCGGCTCGCCCGTCCGCCAATTCACGCCGCCCCCGCGCACCAACGGCAACGGCGGCGCCCTGCGTTGGGATTCTCTATTCGCCGACGAGCGCGCCGAAGACGCTCTCAGCCGCATGATGCCCGAAGTTCCCAGCAACGCCATCGGCTTCGTCACAGCTCGCCCGCCCGAGGAATTTTTCCCAGTCGAAGAATTTCGCAGCTGCTGCAACGCGGTCCTCCGCGAATCCGGCCGCAAAGTCCTGCAACTCGGCTCCTCCGACGGCTACGAGCCTTTGAAACGCGTCCTCATCGAATTCCTCCGCGAAGACGGCCTCAACGTTTCGAACGAACAGCTGCTCATCACCGGCGGCTGCCAGCAAGCCATCGAACTCCTCTGGAAAGCTTTGCTGCGTCCTGGTGACGCCGTCGCTCTCGAAAATCCAGCGTATCCCGGCGCGCTGGCTATCTTCGGCGCTGCCCGCATCCGCATGCTCGCCGTCGGCGTCGAAACCAACGCCCAACGCATCGGCCACGTCGGCCTCGATATTGACGCGCTCGAAGCCGTGCTCCTCCAGAATCGCGTGAAATTCCTGCTGGTCACTCCGGATTTTCACAATCCCACCGGCACCGTCCTGCCGGTCGCCGAACGCCGTCGTCTTCTCGAAGTCGCTGCGCGCTATCAGGTTCCGGTAGTCGAAGATCACATCTATGCCCGCGTCCGTCTCCGCGGCGCCGCACAGCCATCACTCAAATCTCTCGACCGCTCCGGCAACGTCATTCAAATTGATAGTTTCTCGAAAGTCGCCTTTCCCGGCCTCCGCGTAGGCTGGTGCATCGGCCCCGAAAACGTCATCGAACGCCTGCGCCTGGTAAAGCAATCCACCGACCTGCACACCGACCAGCTCGCGCAAGCCACGCTCGCCGAATTTGTCCGCCGCGGCTATCTCAGCAGACATCTCGCGAAGATGAAGAAAATCTATCTCAGCCGCTTGGAAGCGATGGAAGAAGCTCTCGAAAAATTCATGCCCGAGGAAGTCGTCTGGACGCGTCCCGAAGGCGGCATGTCCGTCTGGGTCACGCTTCCACCAGGATTCGACGCCGGCGATCTGTTAATCCATGTCCGCGAACGCGGTGTGCTCTACATCCCCGGCCGCACTTTCTATTTCCAGAATCCGCAACCAAACACTCTGCGCCTGGGCTTCCCAAGCGTGGACGAAAAGCAAATCGCACGCGGCATAGAAAAAGTAGGCGACCAACTCAAAAACGAATTTCGCAAACGCCAACGCGGCACCCGCGCAGAGTTGCAGTCCCGCGTAGCGCTGGTTTGATGGTTTTGGATCTGCTTTTTGTGCGGCCGTCTCCTTCGAGGGGGACATCGCCGGCGACACTGGAACAACGAGTTGGTTAACAGCATATTCAAGGTCACGAGCCACAGGCGTTGGGTCTATCTTTTCCCGCTTGCCCACTTATGTCTGTGCCTGCTGATGATTCCAGGTTACGTGATACCGGGCTTGCACTACTGGGGAATCCTGTGGACTTTTATCACGAATGCAGACCTCCCCATTTCAATCGTGGCGTCTGTGTTGGCTTTTAGCGGCAACTCTACTCTTGCGGTGGTGTGGATCTTTGTCGTCGGTACTTTGTGGTGGTTTGGGCTCGGATGCGCTTTGGAGTTTGTGATTAACAGAGTGAAACGGCGTCAGCCGGCTACCCAGTTGTTAAAGTAAATTACAAAATGCTGCTCAAACCCAATCCGGAAAACAAATGCTTCGGCTGCGGCGGCGCAAACCCGCGCGGCATGCACCTGACCTTCGAGCAGGACGACGCCACCAACCGCATCCGCGGCAATTTCCGCCTCGGCCCCGAATACCAGGGCGGCGCCAACTTCATCCACGGCGGCATCATCGCCACAGTCCTCGACGAAGTAATGGGCAAAGTCTGCCGCTTCCGCAACGCCCGCGCCGTAACCGCCGAGCTAACGGTCGAATACCTAAAACCAGTCCCGATAGACGCGGACCTCGAGATCGAAGGCAAAGAAATCGAAATGAACGGCCGCAACATCCACATCGCCGGCGAAATTCGCAATCCAGACGGCCAAGTGCTGGCCCGCGCCCGGGGACGCTTCGTCGTCCTCGGCCAAAAGCAGCAGGGAATCGGTGCCAGCGAAATCGCGAAATCGCAGTAGAATTCTAAAATTGAGCAGTCACGGAGAACCAACATGGATTTGATGAACAATAATTTGTGGCGCGTAAAAGTCGGCCTCGCCGAAATGTTGAAAGGCGGCGTGATCATGGACGTCACCAACGCCGAACAAGCCAAAATCGCCGAAGATGCCGGCGCCTGCGCCGTCATGGCGCTCGAACGCGTGCCCTCGGACATTCGCAAGGAAGGCGGCGTCGCGCGTATGGCCGCTCCGCGCATCATTCGCGAGATCATGGACACCGTCTCCATCCCCGTCATGGCCAAAGTCCGCATCGGCCATTTCGCCGAGGCCCAAGTCCTCGAAGCCCTCGAAGTAGATTACATTGACGAGAGCGAAGTCCTCACGCCCGCCGACGAAGAGCATCACGTCTGGAAGCACGGCTACAAAGTTCCGTTCGTCTGCGGCGCGCGTAATCTCGGCGAAGCTCTCCGCCGCATCGCCGAAGGCGCCGCGATGGTCCGAACCAAGGGCGAAGCCGGCTCCGGCAACATCGTCGAAGCGGTACGCCATATGCGCACCATCGTCAGCCAGATGAAACGCCTGACGACGCTAGGAGAAGAAGAACTAGTCCACGAATCCAAAGAACTCGGTTCGCCATTTGAATTGGTCGCTTGGGTAGCAAAACACGGCAAGCTCCCAGTCCCCAATTTCTCCGCCGGCGGCATAGCCACCCCCGCCGACGCCGCGCTGGTAATGCAACTAGGCGCCGAAGCCGTCTTCGTTGGCTCCGGCATTTTCAAATCCAGCGACCCAAGCGTCCGCGCCCGCGCGATCGTTAAGGCGACGACGCACTACAAAGATCCCAAAGCTGTCCTGGAAGCCTCCGAAGAACTGGGCGACGCCATGAAGGGCCTGGACATCCGCCAAATGGACGAAAAAGATCTACTCCAAACCCGCGGCTGGTAGGGCGTTAGTGAGTGGTGATCAGTGAGCCGCGGCTATCGAGGGCCAGTGCATGAGCCATACTGGAAAAGACTCGCGGCAGAATATAAATAGCGTCGTGGAGGTAGTGAGAAGGGACGACGGCACGTTCGATCTCTTCTTGAATCGCGAGATCGACCGAAGCCGCATTCCCGAAGAATGGCTCTCAGACGAAGTATGCGCACGATGGGGCTTCTGCGGCGAGGAGTTTAGATTGATTCTGCGCGAAATTGAGGAGCACGGGCGGGCCACTCTCCTCTTGAGTTCGAGGTTGTCTCCCCGGAGACACAAAGGAAATGACGAGCGAGTCAAAAATCGGCATCCTGGCCATCCAAGGTGATTACGAAGCTCACGCCAAAATGCTCCAAAGCATCGGCGTCGAACATTGCTTCGTCCGCACGCCGCAAGATCTCCAAGGCCTGGACGCCATCATCCTCCCCGGCGGCGAAAGCACCACCCACCTGAAAGTCCTAACCGAAGAAGGCCTCTTCGACGCCCTGAAGATTTTCGCCGCCCAAAATCACGCATTCTTCGGCACCTGCGCCGGCACCATCCTGCTAGCCAACGAAGTCCACAACCCGCCCCAAGCCTCGCTAGCTCTCCTCGACGCCACCGTCCTCCGCAACGGCTACGGCCGCCAACTAGCCAGCGACGTCCACATGGGCCAAACCAAACTCCACGAAGCCCCGCTAGAAATGGTTTTCATCCGCGCCCCCATAATCGAAAAGATCGGCCCCAACGCAGAAGTTCTAGCCGAAGACGCCGGGCACCCAGTCTTAGTCCGCCAAGGCCGCATCCTGGCCTCCACGTTTCATCCGGAATTAACAGACGACCCCACAGTCCACAAATATTTTGCACAAATTGCCCGCAACGGCTCTTAAATCGCTCACGAAGAGCAGGGAAGCGCACAATTTCGCACACTCCCGCTCACGCAAAGCCAATGATCAAAAAATGGATTCTCCACGAAAGAAAACGAAAGTGTCTGCAACGAGGAAGATATTCTAGAAGACCGCCGCGCGCCCGAAGCCGTCAGCGAGCGTCGACGACTCTATCTAAACCACCCCGCATCCGCTCCAGCCTTGCGCCCTTCATCCTCCAGCGCATCCAACTGCCCCTGCAAACTATCCTTCCGGTCCTGAATCTGCTTGATCTTCGCGTTCCGGTCGTTCACATAAATAATGCTCTGCATCGCCCCGCTCTGCGGATCCACGCTCACCGCGCCATACTTCGCAATCTCGTCCTGCAACTTGCTGATTTCCTGATCGCACTGCGCCATCTGATCGCGAATCGCCTTCGCTTTCCCGCGCCAATATTCCTCGCCGTTGCTTCCAGCACCCGCCGCGGCACTCCCGCCCGAACCCGCGCCAGCTTCAGAATACGAACTTTCCTCGCTCGAAGAAGGTCCGCTCCCGCCGGCGTTCCCATCGCCTACCACCGAAACTCCGTGCCCCGAAAGTTGCGATAGCTTGTCCTCCGTATAAACCTTCGGCGCATTCGGTCCCGCGCCCGCAGCTGCCTTGGCCTTGCGCGCCCGCGCCTGCCGCGCAGCCTCCGCCAAGGAATCACCAGCCGGCGCCGACTGATCCACCATCTCCGGCTCAGCAGATGAACCAGCCCCGCTCCGTCCCGAAGCCGCACTCCGATTCGACGAACTCGCAGTACCATTCGAATTCGCAGACGCACCGCTGCCCGAACTGCTGTCAGAATTCGCATCGGAACCGGAAGACGAACCGTTCGCCGGCGTCTTCGCCGCAGGCGAATTCTGCGCATGTCCTGACGCATCACCAGCCGCAGCGGCGCCAGTCTGCCCCTGTGCCACAGAGGGAGGCGCCAAACACAAAGCGGCCAACAGCACGCCGGCCCAGGCGAATTTAATCGACGCAAACTCGCAGCGACGCTCGCTCACAGCAAACCTCCACAAGGCAGGATCTTCATCTCAAAGTAGGCCCACCCCGGCAAACAATCAACGATATCCCCAGCTTCTATACCGTCCAGGTAACCTGTACCATCGGCCATGTGGTCGCAGCTGTCACGCCATCCCGAAAATCTGTAGGCGAACCTAAAGCGAAAGTGCTATCCTCTCTCCGATGGACGAACCCCGCAAACGCATCATCTACCTAGCCGCCGCCATGTTCTTCTGCCGGCGCCTCGCAGCTGTCGAAGGACGCCCCGCGCCAGCCCGCGAAGCCGCCTATCGCGAGTCCATAGACATCGCCGTTGAACTTATGCGCCGCGTTGACGCACGCTTCCCACCAGAATCTAGATAAGGAACCGAGCGAAATGTGGCGCCCAACCATCAAACAGTCAGAAGGAGAAAAACAGGAAGGAGAAAAAAATGAATCTAGCCGAATTCAAATCCTCGCTAACTCGAAACGAGCCGCCCGCCACGCTCCCCGTCCCGTTAGCCGCGCTCTGGTGGGACGCCAAAGGCGACTGGACCCGCGCCCATGACCTCGTTGACGAGCTAGAATCGCAGGAAGGTATGGCTGTCCACGCCTACCTTCACCGCAAAGGAGGCCAAACCGACAACGCCGAGTATTGGTACGCCCGCGCCGGCCGCCAACACCACCGCCCCGACCTCAACGCCGAGTCGCAATCCCTGATCGAATACCTGCTCCCGACCGGGGCAACAAAATAACTCACCGCCGCCGCGCAGCGTTCACCGCAACGCGAGCACGTTAGCTAGTAGGGGTCCGTAGGGCATTTCTCGCTGCGCTCCTTCGATCTCGGCGCTAGCAACGCCCAAGACTATTGCGGTGCGCCGCTACTCGCGCTCCTCAGCCTCTGTCCGCCCCTCACTCCGTGATCCCGCAATTTATAAAGCGCGGAAACATACTTCCCGGTGTTCTGGATCAGGTACAGCGGCGTCACAAACAAAGAAACCGTGCCCCAAGGCCCCAACAACAGATTCTTCCCAGTGAACTCCCAATAGTGTTTGTGTATGCACGCCTTACACAGATCGCCGTGTATCTGGTATCTCCGTCGCGCCAGCAACATCCCGACATTGCGGTAAAACCTCACATACTCCGTCGGCCGCGGACTTCCGCACCATTGGCAAAGCCCCGGTGCGAAGCGCGTCGGCTCCAGCCTCGTCGTAGACATAGACGACTCCCCAAGGGCTGGTCACACACCGATTTTCCGTCCCGCTCAAATCCCAAGTCAAGTAAACAAGAATCGAAACCCGTCCGCGCCCACTCAACGAACGCCACGGCGTCGCAGACCGCGCGCAACTCCAAACCCGAATTTCCGTCCGCCACCTATAGGCAGGCGCAGTGGATGAGAGTCCGGCAACCACACACCGTCGACATCCGCGCGATCATCAAATCCGGACCCTCTCATCTCATCCCTTGGGTTGTATACTTCTGTTCGTGCTTCCGCATCTCCCTGGCCAATTCTTACACCGTCGCCTGAAACCCATGCAACCTTACAACCGTCCGATGACTCGAATTCCCGGAGCCCATAAATGAAGAAACTGTCGTTAATCGCAATCGTCATCCTTTTCGCCCCAGCCCTCTTCGCGCAGAGCAACTCCTCGCTCGAACTTTCCGTTGATTATTCCTACTTTCGCGCCGCGCAAAATACCTTTATCCCCAACTTCTCCCTGAACGGCGGTGGCGCTTCCATCGCCTATTTCTTCAACAAGCACATCGGCATCCACGCCGATTTCCAAGACTACGGCTCGCACTCCCTCAATTTTTCTGTTCCCGCCCAATCCGCGCCCTGCAGCGGCCTTGCTGATTGCCCCATATCGGTGAAGTCCAACTCCTTCACCTACACCGCCGGGCCCATCGTGCGGTTCCACGTAAAAAGGGTTCAGCCCTTCGTCGAAATCATGTTCGGCGGCGCACACGATAGCAGCTACGCAAAAATCTTTAACGCCTGCCTGAACCAGGGTGGCTGCGTCAACCTCAGCAAACAACCGAACAACAACGCCTTCGCTTGGATCCTCGGCGGCGGGATGGACATCCCCTTCAAGGAACACATCTTTTTTCGCCCCATCCAGGTTGATTACGTCCACACCAGCTTCGGCGACAGCCTCACGAACGTCCACACCAGCCAAAGTAATTTCCGCTACCTCGGCGGCATCGTAATCAAATTCTAGCCATCTCCTCCGAGGGAAAGCCCGGGATTTCAGCGATCCCCGATTCGTCAGGGCACGGCTTTAGCCCCGGTGTCCTCCCGTATCTCTCTGCCTGCGTGGCGGATTTTCGGGAGACGGAGCCTTTTCTTGCAGTTACCTGTGAGAGTGTGTACCGATTTGATAACTACGGTAGACTGTGTTAGCGTCAGTCGGGGCAGAATTCAACCCCGACAAGGACGTAACATGGAGAACAACGCGCACCAAGACAACTCACAACTCCCGCCCCGCCGCCAACGCTGCCCCCGCCCCAACCTCGCCTACCACCGCATCCGCTGCACCATCTGCCGCCACCCCCACCGCGAAACCATCGAACACGATTACCTCCACTGGCACAGCCCCGAACGCATCGCCCGCGAGTACACCACCTTCAACGCCTCCGCCATCTACCGCCACGTCCGAGCCACCGGCCTCAACGCCCAACGCCGCCGCAACGCCATCCGTTCCCTCGAATTCATCATCGAAAAAGCAGAAAGCATCGTCCCCACCGCCAACGAAATCATCAACGCCGTCCGCGCCTGCTCCCGCCTCAACCAACAAGGCCAGTGGATAGAACCGCCCAAGCGATACATCTTCACGCATACAGACGAGCACGGAAATCCGCTCCCCACCCACACCGAAGACGCCGCAAAATCAAACTCACAACCCGAAACACCACATGTAACAAATGTTACAAGCCCGAAAATCTCTCAAAATCAATCGCCAACCCCGTCGATTAGAAATTGGTTCATCTCACTGAAAACAAAGGCCACCCGCCTGATTCAATCGCCAACTTTTCACTACTTCTCAAAATCACAAAAATCCGCGTCCGCAACGCCACAAACCGCAACCGTCAGCCGCGGCAAAATCGCCACCGAAGCTAGTTCTCAGCTTCCCGAGCCGCACCGCGTCGCCTCGATAGCACTCAATGCCATCTTTCCCGGCCTTATTCCCGCTCCTCTTCGTGTCACTCTGCCGATGTACCAGGATTCTTCCGCCGACTCCGATCCCGCGAGCGTTGACGTCCCTGTCTCCTACTTGTTACTCTGAATCCCCGGAAATTTCGTCGGCATCTAACCGTGCTTACAGAACATTTCATGGCGCTCGCAAGCAGCCTCACGGAGGAACACGCATGGCCAGCCCCGCAACTCTGAAAGTCTTCAAAAATTACATCAACGGCGAATGGGTCGAATCGCGCAGCGGCAAGGGGATCGAGAACCGAAATCCCGCCAACACCAGCGAGCTAGTCGGCATGTTCCCGGCCTCGAACGAAGAAGACGTCAGCATCGCCATTGACGCCGCCAAATCCGCGTACGATAAATGGCGCCTCACTCCCGCGCCCAAGCGCGCGGAAATCCTCTACCGCGCCGCCGAAATCCTGATCGAACGCAAGGAAGACTATTCCCGCGACATGACTCGCGAAATGGGCAAAGTCCTCGCCGAAACCCGCGGCGATGTGCAGGAAGCCATAGACATGACGTACCTTATGGCCGGCGAAGGGCGCCGCCAGTTCGGCCAGACCACTCCCTCGGAGCTGCCGAATAAATTTGCCATGTCCGTCCGCACTCCCGTCGGCGTCGCTGGCCTCATCACTCCCTGGAATTTCCCCATGGCCATTCCCTCGTGGAAAGCCATGCCCGCGCTAGTCACGGGCAATACAGTCGTCATCAAGCCTGCCGAAGACACGCCGCTCTCCACCTACAATCTGATGCAGGCACTCAATGAAGCTGGTCTTCCACGCGGCGTGATGAACGTAGTCTTCGGCGACGGCCCCGGCGCCGGTGCGCCAATTCTGAACAATAATGAAGTCAATCTCGTCAGCTTCACCGGTTCCACCGAAGTCGGCCGCATCGTCAGCCAGGCCTGCGCGCCCACATTCAAGAAGTGTCACCTCGAAATGGGTGGCAAGAACATCATCATCGTCATGGACGACGCCAACCTCGACCTCGCCGTTGATGGCGCCGTCTGGGGCGGCTTCGGTACCTCCGGCCAACGTTGCACCGCGGCCAGCCGCGTAGCGGTACACAAAAAAGTTTACGGTGAGTTCGTCGAGAAATTTGTCGCCCGCGTAAAGTCCCTGAAAGTCGGCGACGGCCTCGATCCCTCGACAGACATGGGACCTTGCATCAACGAGCAGCAGCTAAACACCGTGATGAAGTACGTCCAGATCGGCAAGGACGAAACCGCCAAACTAGCCACCGGCGGTCATCGCCTCGAAAGCGGCACATGGGGACGCGGCTGGTTCCACGAGCCGACGGTCTTCACCGATTGCGATCCCAAAATGCGCATAGCGCAGGAAGAAATTTTCGGTCCGGTAGTAGCGGTAATTCCGTTCGAGGATTTTGACGAAGCCCTGGCAATCGCCAATGGCGTGAACTACGGTCTCTCCGCTTCCATTTACACGCGCAACGTCAACAACGCTTTCCGCGCCCAACGCGACCTGCAAACCGGAATCGTCTACGTCAATGCCCCCACCATCGGCGCCGAAACCCACCTGCCCTTCGGTGGCATAAAGAACACAGGCAACGGACACCGCGAATCCGGCGAAGCCGCCCTGGATTTCTACTCCGAGTGGAAGACGGTTTACATCGATTATTCCGACCGCCTCCAGCGCGCCCAAATAGACAACGCCGACTGACGCGCTCGCGGTCTTACACTTTCAATCCGATCAGACGCATGAGTTCGAGCGCGTTGCTCTTCTCGACGATGCCCTCCCGCAATTTATAATCGAAACGCATTTTTCCACCCTCAACGTAATCCCGAAAATGCACATTGCGCGCAGCTCCAGGCAATGCCGCCGTCGTTTGGGTCAAAGCCAAATCGTGCGTAGTCAAAATCCCGATCGCCCCACGCTCCACCAAAGCCCGCAACAAGCCTTCCGCCCCAATCTTCCGGTCGTTCGAATTTGTCCCTTCCAGCAATTCGTCGAATAGAAACAGAACCGGCCGCGCGCCGTCCGTCAATTCGAACACATCCTTGATCCGCAGTATCTCCGTATAAAAGCTCGACCGATTCTCCTGCAAGGAATCCACGCGCCGGATGCTCGAGCCCAGCGAAAGGGAACTAAGCCGCAACGACGACCCGCGAATCGGTGCACCCGCCATCGCCAGCACCGCATTGATTCCAGCGGTGCGCAAATACGTGCTCTTCCCAGACATGTTCGATCCGCTAACCAAGAGCACTCGGGTCATCGAATCGAGCCGCACATCATTGCGCACGCACGTCGCAGCAGGAATCAAAGGATGCCCCATCTGCTCACCGATAAAGACTGCCGACGCACCTGGTTCGTGCGCGACAAACTCCGGAAACGGATCATCGGGATGCTCGTAAGAATATCCAGCAAGCGAGAGCAGCGCTTCCATCTCGCCGGTAATCTCGACCCAAGCGCGCAGCTTGGAGCCCCACTCTCGCCGCCAAGCCTCGGCAGCCATGGCCGTCTGCACCGTGTACAGAAACGGCAGCTCCATGATTTGTCCCAGCAAACTGCTGCGCGCATCAATCCAGTAAACGACACGCGCCAGCCGGCGTATCGCTTCCGAGGCGGACTCGCCGCCGCTTTTCAGCTCCGCCGCGAATGATTGCAAGCGCGGTGATGCAAACGGCTCCCGTTCCAGCCGCTCGAGTATCGCGGAAAAAAGTTCCAGCCCTTCGGCGTTAGCCGCCATCCCGGAAACGACACGCAGAGCCCGTCGGCGCAGCAAGCGAAGCACAGCCGCTTCGACGGCCAGCACAACCAGGATCGGCACGAGTTTCGCAGTGATGAAAAAGTACCCGATCGCACCAGACGCACATAGCGACAACAACGCCGCAAACACCCGCAGCATCACACCCGACGTTCCACTAGGAAGCAGCGCAGGGCTTTCCGCCCACGCAATCAGTGAGCGCGGATCCAACCGCACACGCAGGTCTTCGCCGATCAGCGCCAACTCCTCGCGCAGATCCAGCTTCGCGCGCAGCTCTGCGATCACGCTGTGCCGTTCATGGATATCAGGTACTGGCGAAGGCGCTGTCAGCCAGCGCGCCAGGCATTCCTCTCCCATCGGCAGACGCGCCTGCGAGAGCAATTCGAATAGGCAACCCTTGCCGAAGAGATCGAGATCATCGGAGTACACATGTTTCAGGTCGCGGAACCGCTCGCCCGTTGCGCCTGTCCCAGACCACGTGTCCTCGATCCGCGCGATGCCTCGTTCGTAAAATGTCGCCGCTCCCGCGGCACGAGCGCGAGCGCGCAATACAAATTCGTGCGCGAGCGCCAGGCTCCCGTACGCCGCGATGGGCACCGCCAGCCAATAGCCCGCAAAGAAATGATCCTCGAACGCGAGCCACGCCATTATCAAGCCAACGACAATGGTCGCCAGCTTCGCATTTCCGATCCGGGCATGCACGACATCCTTGGCACGAACGATCTCACGGCGTGATTCCAGTCGGCTGGCATACTCGGTGGGCGGCTGCGACAAACCAATCCTCCGGCATAACGCCGCTTAGTCTACTATCCTCGCGCAGCAAAGTGAGCGCAGTTCATCGCACGAACAACCGTTGTCGTGGCACATATGGAGCGGCCCAGCGAGAAAACGTCAGTTGCGGTTGGCCTGTAGAAATGTAATCACAAGACGGCTGAACTCGTCCGGCTTCTCGAGGTACATCAAATGCCCGGTATCTTCCACGACGATGCGCCGCGAGTTCGGAATGCCGTTCTCGATTACTCCCGCATGCGCGTGCACGTCCGGGATGTCCTGGTCCCCGACAAGAATCAGCGTCGGTACGCGAATCTCGCCGAGCCGCGCGACAGCCGGTCGAACGGACCGGGCCATGTCGTCGTGCGTCAGATCCTGCGGATTAGCAGTCAAGATCTCAAGTAATTTCTTCTTGGCTTCGGGGTGATCGGCTGCGAGCAAATATTTGTCGTTGGCCCAATTGGCAACCAGTCCGGCGACGTCCTTCTTCTCATACGGCGCAGAGTTCTTGATCCCACGGTCGAAGAATTGATCCGAAAAGCCGTAGCCTCCGACGACGGCGCCGACCAGGACCAATTGCTCCACTAACTCTGGATGCTCGAGGGTGAAGTTGATCGAGATCTCGCCTCCATGAGAACTGCCAACAAGGATCGCGCGCTTCACCCGCAGGTGGCGCAGCAACGCCTGCAGGTCGTCGGTTTCGCGATACCACTGCGTTGTCGCCGGAGAGCGGCCGTAGCCGCGCCGGTCGTAGCGAATCGTGTGGAATTGTTTGCAGAAAGCGGGCCACACGGCGTCCCAAACTACCGAGTGCGCGATCCCGTCGTGAACCAAGACCACGGCGTCGGACCCCGCGCCGCATTCCTCGTAGTAGATTTTCGATCCGTTCACTTCGAGAAAGCTTCCCGGTCCCGTGCTCGGCAGTGTCTGGGCCGTATCGCTCGCGAATGGGAGCAACAGTGCGAGAAAAGCCATGCCAAACGTCAGCAGCGGAATCGTTCGGGCAATCGCTGAATCGCGCATGATGCAAACCTCCTGGGGCTCTCGCGCGTCAATATACGCTGACCGCCGTTTCCTGTCAGTGACATTGACAGACCTTCGGCGCGTCATCAGAATAATCGCGCTCCTATTGTGTTATGGGCTCGGGTTATTGCGGCGCGAAGTTCGAAGTCAATCCACGAGCGGTGACGCTCGAACCTTTCGATGAACGAGGCTACATTGAAGACTCGATTCCTTTCGTGTGGATTATTAGTGACGGTCGTTTTGCTGTCCCCGCTGGGCCTGTCTTCGCAATCTGAGGAGGCAAGTCACGCTGCGCTCGCGGCGGATCCCGTCGGTGGTGGGTGCCTGGTCGACGCGCGCCCCACCGTGGACGATCAGACCGGACACGGGTTCGACCTCGCAAATCTGGATCGCTCGGTTTCGCCCTGCGACGACTTCTTCAAATTTGCCGATGGCGGCTGGATCAAGAATCATCCCATCCCACCCGCCTATCCGCGCTGGGGGACGTTCGACGAGCTGCGCGACCACAACGAAGACGTGCTGCGTCAGATTCTCGAAGAGGCCGCGGCCAACAAATCCGCAACTGCCGGCTCGAACCTCCAGAAGATCGGCGATTACTATGCCAGCTGCATGGACGAACCGGGAATTGAGGCGGCTGGTATGAAGCCTCTGGATGGCGAATTCCAGCGGATCGCGGACCTGAAGAATTCCGAGGACTTGCAGCGAGAGATTGCGCGCCTTCAGCGAGTGGGGGTGCGCGCACTATTTCGGTTCGAGTCGGCGCAGGACTACAAGGACAGCACCCAGGTAATCGCGGTAGCTCGGCAGGGTGGCCTGGGTTTGCCGGATCGCGACTACTACATGAGGGACGATGATAAATCCAAACGGCTGCGCGCCGATTATTTGCAGCACGTAACCAACATGTTCAAACTTCTGGGCGATAGTGACGCGACGGCCGCCGCCGAAGCAAAGACGGTGATGGATATCGAAACGTCTCTAGCGAGAGCTTCGATGACGCGAGTGGAGACGCGCAATCCCGACAACACGTATCACAAGATACAGCTCGCGGACCTCTCCACCCTGACGCCGCATTTTGTGTGGGCCTCATTTCTGGATGGAGTTGGATCGCCGCGCGTTTCCGCGCTGAATATCGCCCAGCCGGATTTCTTCAAGGAGATGGACGCGGCCCTGGCGTCGATTCCGCTGGACGATTGGAAAGTTTATCTACGCTGGCACGTGGTTCACAACGCCGCGCCGGCGCTTTCCGCGAAATTTGTGGATGAGAATTTCGATTTCTTTGGGCGCAAGCTGCAAGGAACTACGGAGATGCTTCCGCGCTGGCGCCGCTGCGTGCAATCCACCGACCAGCTGTTGGGCGAAGCGCTCGGGCAATTCTACGTGGAGCGTGCGTTTCCGCCGGAAGCGAAAGCGAAGGCCGTCGAAATGGTGAAAAACCTGATGGCCGCGCTGCGCGCGGATCTGGCCACGCTCGATTGGATGAGTCCCGAGACTCGCCAAAAGGCCACGGTGAAGCTGGACGCCATCATGATCAAGATCGGCTATCCGGACAAATGGCGCGATTATTCGGCATATCGTGTGGACCGTGGACCCTACATCGAGAATGTGCGGCGCGGCAGCGCTTTTGCGGTGGCTCACGACATGTCTGAAATCGGCAAGCCCGTGGACCGCACCGAGTGGAGCATGACGCCGCCAACGGTTAACGCCTACTACAATTCTTCAATGAACGAGATCGTTTTTCCGGCGGGGATTTTGCAGGCGCCTTTCTACGATCCGAATCGGGACGACGCGATGAATTACGGAGGCATCGGCGCGGTGATCGGGCACGAGATGACGCACGGCTTCGATGATCAGGGCGCGAAATTCGACGCGCAGGGAAATCTGCAGAACTGGTGGACACCCGAAGATCTAGTGAATTTTAAGGCGCGTGGCGATTGCATCGCGAAACAATTCGACAGCTTCGAAGTAGAGCCCGGACTGCAGGAAAACGGCAAGCTGGTGGAAGGTGAGAGTATCGCGGACCTGGGAGGATTGACGATCGCTTATGCAGCGCTGCAGAAGTCCATCGAAGGCAAGCCCGCGCCGCCTGCGATCGATGGTTTCACGCCAGAGCAGCGTTTCTTTCTGGCTTTCGCTCAAATATGGGCTGGGAACGAACGACCAGAATTCGCGCGAATGATTGTGGCCACGAATCCGCATCCGCTGAACAGGTTCCGCGCCAATGCGCCACCCTCAAATATGCCGGCGTTCGCGAAGGCCTGGGGCTGCAGTGAAAATTCACCGATGGTGAGATCGGAATCGCTGCGCTGCCGGATCTGGTAGCGGCCTCCGTGGGCGCAGCCGTCAGCAGTACTCGAATCGAGCCGATTTCCTGATAGTCGGCGGTTCCAAATTCAGCGCTCTTTAGTCGCGAGCAATGGCAAGAAGTACGCAATCGAAAGCAAAACAAGGCACACACCAAAAGCGCGGAACATGACTCTCATGATCTTGGTATTCCGCGCGTGCCGTTCCGGGGTTGGCGGGGGGTTGAAATTGGGGTGGCGTTCACGAAGGCTAGTGGTCCAAGCGTTGTAGCGTACAGACAACGGCCTAGCCCACAGAATTAGAGCCATCCCCATAACGACGTAACAAGCACCTAGAATCAGACTCACGCCGCCACCCTAGCCTTCTTACGATTCTGGATCTGTTGCGACCGATTGCGTGACGAGCGTCGGGCTGGGCGTCCAGACTGGTTCTCGGACGCTGGTTTGGGCGTATTCGCGATACCACAGAACTTCGCTGGCTCTTTGCCAGAGGCGCGTTCCAATCCACGCGAGAATCATCAGCTGGCTGAGCAGGAATGCCAGGATGTTGGATTGCGGGCTGAGGAAGGTCATCCACAAACCCAGGCCGACGAGGAACAGCACCAACCCAACGATGGCGATGCTGACATAGAGCCAAAGCAGCGAAAAGAAATTGTGCCACAGCACGCGGGCTGCGCGTCGCAGCGCCTTGTGCATCCTTCGTTCGTCATCGGCGACCGCGATGACCTCCGCCATATCAAACCACATGCGCACGATCGCGAGCAGCAACAGAATCACTACGGCAGCAGCCACGAAGAAATACACAGCAGGGAAGGGCGAAATCGAATCGGCCTCTATTTTATCGTAAAGCGCGCCGACTCCCGCGCAGATGCCTGCGATAGGAAGCAGCACGATCGCAAAGTAGATCAGCAGCCGGAGAAATCGCCAGAAATATTGCCCGCAGGCTTCAAAGAAAGGAGAGGTGCGCGGTTTCTCATCGCGCAGGTAAGTGGTCAGGATGCCGCCGGTCAAAAACAGCATGAAAACCGCGAAGACGATCGAGAAGTGAATGACTGCCGGCCCTTGAAACTCGATTGGGTTGTTCTGGAGTTGCATCAGTTCAACCACGGCCGATACGTCCCAGCCGTCCACTAACCGCTTGGAGGCGAGGCTGTGGTTCAGAGTATCTGCGGCGCGATCCACCATCCCTTGCGTGGAGAGGAATCCAAAAATCAGCGTGACCGCGAAAATCCACCACACCAGGCGTTGCCATTTCCAGACCAGCCCCGCGCCCGACAAAAAAGTTTTCGGCCTCGTTCCAGACATGCGCTTCGCTCCTTCGAATTCGCTAGCCAATTCTGTTACGTCAACCACGCCAGCAACTGCGACAGCCATTCGCTGGCAAAAAGCCACATGTTGCGGAGCTTGTACAGGGCGAATGCGTTCGACTTTTTCACGTAGCTGTTGTTAAACAAATCGCGATCCATCGTGATCTGATTTTGCGGATCAATTTGCGCGGACACGATCTTGGCCTTGCGGTCGTAGTGGTAGCGGACCCAGCGATCCTGGCCGTCCCAGTGTTCGGTGGCCGTGTAGCCGTCGTCGAATTTCACTTGCAGATCCACCGGGAAAATAAAATCGCCCTTGCGTTGCAGGGTGACGTAAGTGCGGTACACCTCATTCTTATCCTTATCTTCGCCGAATTGTGAATGCTTCTCCCACCAGTTCAGCGGATCGGAGTGCGCGTCGCCGACTTCATAATCGAGAACGTTGGTGCCGTAGACCGCTTGGTTGAAATACCAGCGCAGGTCTTTGCCCGACATCTCCTCGACGGTTTTCAGGAAGTCCTCGCCCGTCGGATGCGTGAAGCGATAGCGCATGAAGTAGGTGTGCAGGGCGTTGCGCAGGGTGTCTTCGCCGATCAACTTTTCCAGAGTGATAAGCATAGTGGCGGTCTTGCCGTAGGTTATGCCGCCGTAGGAATTGCTGCCGATAAATTGCCAAGCGAAGCGCGAAATGGGATCCATGTCCGGCTCGCCGAGATAGGAAACGCGCTGCAGCTCGGTCTCGCCCATGTGCGCGAAAGGAAAATTCATGACCGAGGTTTCCTTGCCGTAAAGCGCGTCCATCACTTTCACTTCGGTATAGCTGTTGATTCCCTCATCGAGCCACGCTTCTTCGAATTCGTTAGTGGCCACCATGCCGTACCAATATTGGTGACCGAATTCGTGCTCGGTGACGACTTCAGGCGCAAGCAGGCCGTCGGGCATCCACCAGGCAGTCCCGGCTGTAATCAGTGTGGGATATTCCATGCCGCCGGCGTCACTGCCACCGTGCGGTGGGTCCACCACGGTGATGCGGTCATAAGGATACGGCCCGTACCACTGATCGAAGAGTCGCAGCGTGCCTTTTAGCGCTTTGATGTAGCGCGGAGCCGAAGGCATATTGCCCGGGGACATCAATAGGTGAATCTTCACCGGGCCCTGGCTGCCCGTCCATGAATCTTCCACAACGGCGAAACTGGGGCTGGCGGTCCACGAAAAGTCATGGACGTCCTCGGAGTGAAAGGTGACGGTCTTGGTGCCGTCCGGATTGTTCACGCTGGAAATCAGATCGCCGCCTGCGCCGACGATTTCGTTTTGTGGCAACGTGATTCTCACGTCGAACGTCCCGAAATCGGCGAAGAATTCCGTGGTGGCGTGAAACTGGTGGCAATTCCAAGCGTCTTTCCACCACACGCCGACTTTCGGGAACCACTGGCCGACCATATCGAAATCGTGCGCATAGCCGGTGCGTTCGACGACTTTGGGAAGCTGGTCGTGGAAGGTCATGTGAAACGTGACGGAGGCCCCGGGGGCGATAGGTTGCGGCAAGGTGACTTGAAATACGGTGTGATCGTTTGCGTTGTGGTCATCCGGCTGGATGAATTCCATCTTGCCGGTCAGGTCACCCATGCCTTCGACTTCGAATTTATCCACGTTTATCGAGCCGTAATGTTTGGGATCCCACTCGGAATCGGGACCAGTGCCGCGCGTTCCGGCGAGACGAACTTCAGTCATGAGAGTGGATTGTGGCTGGAAGGCATTGAGGTAAAGGTGGAAAGGGAAAGTTTGCTGTGGCTTGCCGGTCAGATTGCGGTACGTCAGCGTCTCGGTGGCAGCGATGGTGTGCTTGGAGGGGTCGAGCTTCGCATCAATTTCGTACGCCACTACGCGCGTGGAAAGCGGCTTCTTTACTGCGTCGCCGGCTTCAGCCGCGGGTTTCGCTTCCGCTTTCTTCATGGCGGTTTGCGCATAGCCGGGTGCGCAGAAGAGCAAACCGATGGTGGAAATCGCCAACACTCGTGCTAATTGCATCCTGCCTCCATGCCGCACAGCGTATTCAGGGAATATCCGAGGGGGCCTGAAAAGCTGGTACACCATATGATACGTTGCCGCTGCACGCAAGTTTGGTGTGAAAAATTCATAGGGGGACGATAAACGTGCCGGCACAGGCCGCCTGTCAGTCTGAATCGCAAGCCTCGCGGCGACGCGGCTGTTCAGTCGGGGACCGGGCCATGCGCGCCAAGTTGACGCTGCGTTCTACACCGTCTAAACTTGAATTATTGCAGTCGTCTAAGCGGCGCCGCGCAGGCGGGCCGGGCTCAGGGCGTGCGGATTTCAGTGACTTCAACGATCTTACAACAAAAGCGCCACCAGCAAATTCTGACGGACTTGGTGCGCGAGTACATTGAGACCGGCGAGCCGGTTTCTTCGCGCAGCATTGCTAACCGGCACGTCGAGCCGCTTAGCTCCGCGACAGTACGCAATGTGATGGCTGATCTGGAAGACGCTGGATTGCTATACCAGCCACACACTTCTGCGGGACGCGTTCCAACTGCCGCAGCGTATCGTTTTTTCGTCGAGCAAGTGGCCGCCCAGGCGACGGCCAGTCCTGAAGACCGGCTGTGGATCCGTCGCGAACTGGCTGCGGCACAGACGCCGGAAGCGGTGATGGAGCGCGCGAGCCATGTGCTGGCGGCCGTTTCGCGCGGGCTAGGGATTTTTATCGCGCCGCCGTTGGCGCGCAGCGTAGTCGAGCATTTACGTTTTCTGCTGCTGCCCGATGGACGCGTTTTGATCATCTTGATCTCGGGCGGCGGTGTGACGCGCGACAAACTGATTCGGCCGGAACGTCCTTTCAAGCAGGAAGATCTCGATAGGACTGCGGAACATTTGAACAGGCATTACATCGGCTGGACGCTTGAGGCTATGCGCGCCGATTTGCGCAAGCAAGTGGAGCAAGATCGCGAGCAGTACGGCCGGCTGGCTGGAGACGCGCTGCTTTTGTGCGATCCCAGCATCCTGGGAGACGTCGCCGATCGCAAGATTTATGTAGATGGCGCGGCACAGATTGCTTCTTCGCCGGATTTCACGAATCCAGAGCAGTTGCGCGAGCTGCTGGAAGCGATTGAAGAGAAGGACCGGTTGATCGCGCTTTTGAGCGGCTGCATCGAGTCGCCGGAGCCTGTGCACGTGGAACTGG
>Ga0307478_10000723_pt1 | contig 32186 bp, 41 predicted proteins | sample atmos_gasesECM4C_2_FD_203713 | JGI IMG/M metagenome (GOLD analysis project Ga0307478, IMG submission 203713) | Hardwood forest soil microbial communities from Morgan-Monroe State Forest, Indiana, United States - atmos_gasesECM4C_05 | ecosystem: Environmental > Terrestrial > Soil > Temperate...
GACGGCCGCCGATCTGCGCGCGGATTTGACGCGGCTGAAGCGCGATCTGGAGTCGGGGCGATCTTCGAGTGTTGGCATGTTCGGCGCGTCGGGGTCGAACGTGTCGGTGGCAGCACCAGTCTCGGGCCCATCCGCCACGAGTCCTTCGACGACGAACGCCGCGGCAACCGGATCGGCCGGAGTTCCTGCCGCCCAGGCCGACACGGCCACCGGATGGAGCAAGTTTGTGATGGGTGGGATCGCCGCCCTTGTGTTGTTTGTGTTGGTCGCAGCCGGAGTGTACTTCTTCCGCGCGAGATCGGAAGCAGGCAGGGTGACTTCGATTGCCGTCCTGCCGTTCGTGAATGCCACGGCCGACCCGGGGAATGAGTATTTGAGCGACGGACTGACGGAAAGCCTGATCGGTACGCTTTCGCAGTTGCCCGACCTGAAGGTGATGGCGCGCAGCACGGTGTTCCGTTTCAAGGGAAGCCAGGAGGATCCGAGGAAGATTGGCGAGTCGTTGAAAGTTGGGGCAGTGTTGGTCGGTCGCATCACCGAGCGGGGCGACGAGGTCAGCGTGCAGGCGGACCTGGTGAATACATCCGATGGGACGGAGTTGTGGGGATCGCATTACACGCGGAAGATGGCCGACATCACGCAGGTGCAGAGCGACATCACGCGCGATGTGTCGAACGGCCTGCGGATTCGGCTGAGCGGCAGCGAACAGCAGCACGTGGGAAACGCGGGCACAACGAATGCGGAGGCGTACCGCTTGTATCTCGAAGGGCGCCAGCTCTGGTACGGACGCACGCCGGACGGGTTGAAGAAGAGCATTGACCTGTTCCAGCAGGCCATTGCGGCTGATCCAAACTATGCTCTTGCCTACACCGGGTTGGCGGAAACTTACACGGTAGCTCCGGCCTACGGGATTGGTATCACTTCGAAGCAGGCTCGCATGCTGGCCGACGACGCAACCCGCAAGGCACTGGAACTGGATCCGTCGCTGGCCGAAGCACATACGGCCCGTGGAATGGCGCTTTGCCAGGCATGGAAGTGGAACGAAGCGGAACAGGAATTCCGGCGCGCTATCGAGTTGAATCCCAACAGCGCCAACACACGGTACTTCTACGCCATGGAGTTCCTGGTTTCGCAGAACCGTCTCGACCAGGCGCTGGAAGAACTCCGCACGGCCATGTCTCTCGACCCTTTGTCTCCAATCCTGAATACAAATTACGCTTCCGTGCTGACCATGGCGCATCGCTATGACGAGTCGCTCGCGCAATTCCAGAAGGCGCTGCTGGCCGACCCTGGTTTTAAACCGGCTCATTACAAGCTATCGGTGCTCTACGCCGCGACCGGTCACTTCGGGGAGGCGGTGAGCGAGTACCAGAAATTCTTGCCCACCCCTGGGTCCTTCCCGCCCGACGCGAAGGGTTACATCGCCGTAACCCTGGCTTCGAAAGAGGACTCGATGTCTGTCGTCGCGGCGGCTTATGGTTACGCCAAGGATCGCGAGAAGACTTTTGAATATCTCGAAAAAGCATATTCTGAGGCTGACGAAGAGTTGCTGCTGTCGATTCGCCTGCCGGCGTTTGATTTCATTCGATCCGATCCGCGTTATGCCGACCTGATGCGGCGCGTGGGATTGCCGGAATAGGCGACCGAGCGACCCGAAAATCTTTCACCACAGAGGGCACAGAGGAACACAGGGGGACTTGGGAGAATCCCAACCTAACGCCGCAAAGAGCGCGTCGTTAAAATGGGGCACCCGGCGTCCGGCGGCCCATGAGCTGTTTTCTTGCGCCCCTTCGGGGCTGGCTCATTTCGGCCCCGCCCCACGGCTTACGCCGTGGGCTTTATTCTTGCGCCGCTGCGCGGCTGAACGGACAACACGATTCTTGGTCGCTCCGCCCTGAACCGACAACACGATTCGTACGCGCCGTTCCGCGGTGTCAACACGGTGAAATTTGAAACTTGAAAACCCGAAATCTGAAAGCCGAAGCTGAAATCTGAAATGCGCAGGCTGAAAGGCTAAAGGCTGGAGGCCGAAGCCTAAAGATTAAAGGCTAAAGGCTAAAGGCTAAAGGCTAAAGGCTAAGGGCTAAAGGCTAAAGGCTAAAGGCTAAAGGCTAAAGGCTGAGATCTGAAACTGATGTTGGAAGGCCGGAGAATGATGCTCGCACGAGATGACGCATCAGGGTTCAACCGGAATTGACAACTGACTCGGATTTCGATATAACGATAGCCGAGTTATGAAAGAAGATACCAGTTCGTTCCTGCCGCTTTCGCCTGCGACTTTGCATATTCTGCTTTCGCTGGCGGGCGAGGAGTTGCATGGGTACGCCATCATGCAGGAAGTGCAGCGGCAGTCGGAAGGGAAGTACAGGCTCGGTCCGGGGACGCTTTACGATAACCTGCAGAAGATGATTGAGCGGCGGCTGGTCGAGGATCTTGGCCAGAAAGCTGGAGACGAGGATCCGCGCCGCCGTTACTACCGGTTGAGCACGCTGGGCCGCGGTGTGCTGGCGGCGGAAATCGCGCGCCTCGACGGGGTTGTGCGGGAAGGCAAACTGCGCCTGCAAAAGCCAAGGAGGGCCTGATGCTCCGCGCCTTGTATCGCTGCGTGCTGCGCGCTCATCCTCCGTACTTCCGGCAACGGTTTACCGAGGAAATGGAGTCGATTTTCGATCACGCAGAGAGCACAGGCGCGAAGGTCGGCCTGCTGGTCGATGCGGGGATCTCGCTGGGGCGGCAGTGGGGCTTGCGGCCGCAATTCTGGGAAGAGCCGACCGTGGCGGCGGGGCCGGATGGAGTTCCGCTGTTTCACACGTTGGGGCATGCTATGCCGCGCAAGGCGGCGCTGGTCTACGGGGCGCTGCTCTCGGCTCTTGTGTTAAACGGAATTTCCTGGACGATGGGCTATGCGTGGAATCATCCGATATTTATCGAGTTTCGTCAGCCGGTGATTACGCCACCGGCGTCTTGGGCGAACCGCGGCACCAAAGGTCCGAATGTGCCCGTGGTGGCGGAGCCTCCGCTGTATACGGATCAGGGCAGAGTCATCCTGATTTTCAATGCGCCGGCACACGCGGGAATGCCAGCTCCCGCGGAGGCAAAGTCATCCGACTCGGCCAACGCGTCGTCGAATAAGGACTCCCACTCGCAAGCACCCCCAACCTCGAAACAGGGAATGATTTTTTAGCGCGGGAGCGCGCCGCAAAAACGGTATGGTCTTCTGAGTCGAGAACCGGCCGTGCATTCCTCCGGGGCTGAAGCCGCGCTTTTCCCAAATCTGCGCGCGTGAGGGCAAGATGCCCCTTCGACAAGCTCAGGGCTAGCTCTCACGACAGCCGGCGGGATCCTTCGGCTTCGCTCGGACAAGCTCCTTCGGCTTCGCTCAGGGCAGACTGCCGGCGCTACTGTCGTTTTCCGCGGTGAAGCTGGCCTCTTCTAGTTTTCGCCGATACGCGGCAAGCGCTGCACGCGTTCCGCGGCGTGCTCGGTCACCCGTGCTGCCGGCGCAACCACCTCCTCGGGCCGTCCAGCAGCCATTCTGAGGGAATGGATCGGGAAGGAATTCGGAGACGTTGGCCACAGGCTGGGGGCGACCCAGGACGAGTTGGCGTTCTGCCAGTTCCTCCAATCGCCGAGAGCCTCGCTGGGCATAGCGGTGAGCGAAGTGGCACCTTGCGTTGAGCTCGCCTGAGTTCCCATCTGTCCACCTTGCGACGGAGATAACGTACCCGTCAGCGACGGAGGGACGGGAGTTGAACTTTTCTGGGCGAAACCAAGCTGGGTGAAACCGGGCAATGAGAGAGAAAGAAGAACGAAGGAAAGTTTAAATGCGGCGTTTGAAACCATGGGCCTACCCCCTGGGTTCATTGGGGGGAAGGGCTGTTAAAGACACTTTACACCTGAAGTGACCGGAAACCCTAAAAAAAGTGGACGCTCCCGAGGGGCGACAGCCAGCTTAGCGCGACAGTCGCCCGTAAGATCATGTAAACTCAGAGCGGCGAGTATCTGATGCACACTTTTGCGGTGTGCCCACCCTGCCGAAGGAGCACTTCGGCCCTACTCCCCAAACACCAGGTAGAACCGCGGCCTTGGGCCGGCGGCACATTCCTGTCAGGAGAATGAAGATGGCGAAGATCGCAAAAACAGCGGACCGAAAGAAGGTCATGGACACCAGCAAATCCACCGCTTGCCCAAAATGCGGCAAGGATACGCGGATCGTGAAGCGGACGAAAGACCGCGAGCGCGGTATTCCGGGGGGAATTTATATTTCCTGCTCGGCGTGCGAGTTTTACGAGAAGCTGTAAGGGCGGTACTCAGTGCGCAGTACTCGGTACTCAGTTTTCGGTGAAGGGCGCGACACGGGTCGCGCTTTTCTTTTTTCTTTGTTTGTTTTTAGAAGATTGTTTTGATTTATTTTCGCCCCTGCGGGGAGAAAAAGTTGAAGCAGTTCTAAAACCCCGGAGCGAATGTAGGAATGCGTACTGAGTACCGAGTACTGACAACTGAGTACTGAGTACTGCTCTTACCCAATTTGCGCCAAAATCTCGCGGGCTTCGGCGGCGGGATCGGAGGCTTCGGTGATGGGCCTCCCTACGACGATTAGGCTGGCTCCGGAGGCGATGGCTTCAGCTGGGGTGACGACACGGGCCTGGTCGCCATGACTGCGGCCGGGTGGGCGAACGCCGGGGGTGACGATGAGGAAGTCGTCGCCCAGTTCCGCGCGCAAGGTAGCGGCTTCCTGGGCCGACGCGACGACTCCGTGGCAGCCGCTGTTGATGGCGAGCGCCGCCAGGCGCGATACCTGGTCGGCCACCTGTCCGCGCACGCCGGCGTAATCGAGATCGCGCTGATCGAGGCTGGTGAGAACCGTCACTGCCAGAATCATTGGAGAAGCAGTGGTATTGCGTGCGGCCTCGACTGCGGCTCGCAACATGTTGGTCCCTCCCGCGGCGTGCACGGTCAACATGCTCACGCCCAGCTGGGCGGCTTCTCGCACTGCGGCGGATACGGTGTTGGGGATGTCGTGATACTTCAGGTCGAGGAAAATTTGACGGCCCGAGGCAACGAGATCGCGGACGATCTGCGGGCCTTCGGCAGTGTAGAGCTGCAGCCCGACTTTGTAATAGCGGGCGGAATCGCCCACGGCCGCCACGATCTTCTGTGCAGCGGCCGCGGTCGAAACATCAAGGGCGACGATCAATCGCTCGCGCGCATCACGCATCTAGGGGAGTGTAGAGGGATTACTGCAGACGCGCTACTGGTGGCCGCAGCATGGCTACGGTCGGAGGCGGCGGTACCAGGTCCAGACGGACGGTCTGGATACCCCGGTGTTCCAGATTCAGCACGCGGGCTGCCCCGTAGGACAGATCGATGATTCGGCCCTCGACGACCGGGCCTCGATCATTGACCCGCACAACTACCGCGCGGCCATTCCTGAGGTTGGTCACCTTTACGAAGGTGCCCAGAGGAAGCGTGGGGTGCGCCGCGGTGAGGTCGTACATGTTGAAAGCCTCTCCGCTGGCGGTCTCTTTGCCATCGAAGTAGCTTCCGTACCAGGACGCCGTCCCGACTTGATAGGGGCGCGCGTGTTTGGGATGTGTCGACTTGGTGGCGGTTTTCGGCGCTTGAGGAACCGGACTACCTCGGTCGTGGTCCGAGCCCGAGTTGCCCTGAGCCGCTCCCAGGCCGGCGACGCACAAAACGAGCGCCAGTCCATGAGCTATGCGATTTCGCATTCAGTTCACCTCGCGAACAAAAGGTTCGGTCCCTACGTAGGTCGAGCATTTTTTGGCCAAAGGTTTTGCAAGGCTAGCCGACGGGCAGAGGGCGTGTCAACGAGGAATTCACCCTAGCAAGATTACCAGCTAGTTATTGATAGCCAACGTAACCTATTGTAAAAGTTAGGTAATCACTCATATATTAAGCAAACAAAGAGGTTAGTTGTTTACAAAATAGTAACTGCGAAAAATGCCTGAGTACTGGAAAATCTTACAAGTAACGTGTTTGCAACAGTTTACGATGGAGGCTAGGGTAACTTGCCCGGCATCAATAGCTTGCCGGGTATGGCCCACGGTAAGGCGCGAAAAAACTTTGGGAGCAGACCATCCACAGGGTCGAGCGCGAGTGGATTAAGGTACAGTGACCAGCTATGCCGGAGACACCCACGGTTGTGCTGACGATCGCCGGTTTCGATCCAACTTCAGGGGCCGGAGTGACGGCCGACATTAAAACCATTGCCGCCCATGGATGCTACGGGGTCGCCTGCATCACGGCGATGACGGTGCAATCGACAGCGGGCGTGCGCAAGGTAGAGGCCTGCGACGCGGCTTGGGTCACGGACACGCTGCAGGAGCTGGCCTCGGACGTGAAGATTGCGGGAGTTCACATCGGCATGCTGGGCTCTGGTCGCGTCGCAAGAGCAGTGGCGGATTTCCTGCGGCGCAGCAAGCAGGCGAATGTCGTGCTGGATCCGATCCTGCAGGCTTCTTCCGGAGCGGCGCTGTTGGATGCCGACGGGACGAAGGTTCTGGCTTCGGAGTTGTTGCCCCTGGCGACTGCGGTTACGCCGAACGTCGACGAGGCTGCAGTGCTTACGGGAATGCCGGTGACGAATCCTGAGCAAATGCGAGCGGCGGCTGCGAAGCTCCATCAAATGGGGGCCGAGTCGGTGGTGATCACGGGCGGGCATCTGGAGAAAGCAATCGACCTGCTGAGCTTCCAGACGAAGCGAGGAGTTGAGCAGGAAGTTTTCAAATCGGAGCGGCAGCGGTCGAATTCCACGCACGGGACAGGATGCGCGTTCGCGACCGCAATGGCCTGCCACCTGGCGCTCGATCGCGGCTTACCCGAGGCGGTGTTGCTGGCAAAAGCGTATGTGTCGGCGGCGATCTCGAAGGGGCATCCACTTGGCAAGGGAGTGGGGCCGGTTCACCATCTGTATCGCATGCAGCAGCAACGACGCGTGGGTGCGCCGACAACGGAGCCTGAGCCGGTGCATTGAGTGCGCGGTGGGATTTTTACGGCAGAGGAAAACGCTAACCGCTGACGACAAGAAAGTTTCGAGAAGGGAACTTGGGGGAGGATCCCATCTCAGAACTGCCTTAGCTTGTCGACTTCTTCAGCAATATCCCGGCTAGAAAGGCCGCGCTCGCGCCCAACAGCCACTCGATCCGCCACAGCTGCACTGCCTGCCAATCGAGCGTGGTTTGGACGGTGAAGACCAGACCGACTGCGATTGCGCCTGCGAGACAAACGACACCCACGGTGAACGACACGAGCGAAGCGGTCGGCAGGCCAAGCCATTGCCGAGCGCCGACGATCGCGCGCTCGATGCTCTGAAATTCCAGGTGGCGAGCCCACGAGACGGCGGGGCGCATCCAATTCAGGAACCTGCGACCGGCGGACTTCTCGACTCGCTCGGCGCCGCAGGCATGACAGAATCGAGAGCCAGGGATGAACTCGGTTTCGCAGCGATCGCAAACCTCGATCATCGGCATCTCAGAGACCGGTTCGACGGTAACCGGAGGTGCGGCGACGGGCGGTCTCCAAAATTCCCGTTCCGCGTTTTGCGCAACTTCCGACATAAAGGAGAACCCTCTACGGTTTTAAGGGCAAACTGACGACCAAATACGGGGAACCCTGTAAGCTCTTGAAACTAGGCCGACTCGCGACGGTCGCGAGTGATCGGAAACAGGTCGCGACGAGCAAGATTTACCGAAAGCTGGGGGAAAGATGCACGCTCACACCGAATTGTAAGCGTGTTTTGAACGCAAAACTCGAAAGGACGGGTGGCGTTCTTGATTCCTGTTGATCGGGTAGACTGGAGCGAACAGGTGGGCGTGGGAAACCAAGGTACGTTGTCCAAACGGTGCGGCCGTTTCGCATTCACGTGCGCCGTGGTGAGCCTGCTCGTCGTCGCATTTGGCGGTGCGGCCGGCGCGCGCCAGATCAGCGCAAATCCTGAGAACCCAAAAGCCGGAGTACTCCGTCCAGCCGATCCGCTGACCGCCTCCGGATTCGACCGCTTTTACAACATGGATTACGACCACGCGGTGCAGGACTTTCAGAAAGTCCTCGAGCGCCACCCGGACGATCCTTTTGCCGTCAACCATCTGCTACTGGCAGTGATGTTTCGCGAGCTATATCGCATGGGTGCGTTGAACACGGCGGACTACGCCAACGACAGCTTCATTGGAGTGCCGCATCATCCGGCGGATCCGAAGGTGAAGGAACAGATCAAATTGCTGGTCGATCGGGCGGAGAAGCTGGAAGAAGAGAAGCTGAAGGCGAATCCCAACGATGTAGACGCGTTGTTTGCGCGCGGCAATACGCGGGCGCAATTTTCCACCTACACCGCGCTGGTGGAACGAGCCTGGTTCTCGGCTTTGCGCAACGCGGTGGGCGCGCGGCACGATCACGAGCGGGTGCTGGAACTTTCCCCACAATACGTCGATGCCAAGCTGGTGGTGGGGGCGCATAACTACGTGATGGGCAGCTTGCCGTGGGGCGTGAAGGTCGCGGTTTCCCTGGTCGGGCTGAGCGGGAGCAAAGAAAAGGGCATCGAGTATCTGTACGAAGTGGCGCGGGCGAATACAGAAAACAGCGTGGACGCGAAGATCACCCTGCTGCTGTTCCTGCGCCGCGAGCATCGCTATGCCGAGGCGCTCACGATGCTGCGAGCCATGATGCAACAGTATCCGCAGAATGTGCTGCTGGCTCTTGAGGAGGGAACGCTGCTGCGTTCGCTGAATCAGACGCAAGACGCGGCGGCGGCGTACCGGAAGGTTTGGGATGCGGGGAAGGCAGGCAAGTATCCTGGCCTGCACTATGAGCTGGCCGCGGAATATCTGGGCGATTTGTTGCGCAGCCAGAAAGATTATGCCGGGGCTGCGGCCGCTTACGAGTTGGTGGCGCAGGCGCCGCAACCGGATTCGGAGGTTCTGCAAAAGGCGAACCTGGGCGCGGGCGAGATGTACGATCTGCAGCAGAAACGGGAACTCGCCACGCGCAAGTACCAGGCGGTCATTGCTACGAATTCTGGGACGCCTCCGGCGGACATTGCCCGTAAGCGCCTCAAGGAGCCGTATCGGGCTGACTAGGAGTTATTCCTCGGGGACTGCCCCGACGAGGGTCTGAAGGTTCCGTTTTGTTTGGCTGATGGGGCACGGCTGAGCTTTGCCCCGTTCCTAAATTATGCGCGCGAGGGCAAGATGCCCTCACGACAGCCGGCGGGACGCCGGCGCTACAATCGTTTTTCCGCAAGCTGTGAAGGCGCGCCCTTCCCAGATTTGCAGGGGCGAGGGCAAGATGCCCCTTCGACAAGCTCAGGGCAATCTCTCGCGAGAGCAGGCGGGACCCTTCGGCTTCGCTCAGGGCAGGCTGCCGGCGCTACGGGAACTTTTCCTGAAAAGTCGGCGTATCTTAGACAGGAAGAGACCGACAGGAAGAGACAGACAGGAGGAGGGAGAGGCCATGTATTGCAATTACTGCGGCAAGGTTATCCAGGACGATGCCAATCTCTGCGCCTATTGCGGCAAGCGCGTTGGGGCAGTGAGTGCCCGCAAGCGGCTCATGCGACCGCGGGCGAATCGGAAGATCGCCGGCGTATGTGCCGGACTGGCGGAATACTTCGATCTCGATGTCACGCTGGTGCGCGTGCTGTGGCTGGTAATCACGTTCTTTACAGGAATCATTTTTGGGACAGTGGGCTACATCGTGGCCTGGATCGTCATGCCGGAGGAGCCGGAATACGTGCCGGCCCCACAGGGAGAGCAAGTCGCCCACCCATCCAACTGAGTAGCGGCGCGCCGGTCGCACGCGGGGTGCGCGGCGCGTTTACAATCCCCGCATGAATCGCATTCGCAGCGGCGACGCCGAAATCGCCTACACCGTTATGGGCGACGGCCCGCCGCTGGTTCTTTTGCATCCTTTTCCTGCTCATCATGAATTGTGGTTGCCGGCGGCGCAGGCGTTAACCTCGCGCTACCGGGTGATCCTGCCTGACTTGCGGGCGCACGGCGAGTCGGAAGCAGGCGAGGGACCGGCAACGATGGAGAAACATGCGGGCGACATCGCGCGGGTGCTGGACGATGCCGGCGTCGGGCGCGCCGTCTTTTGTGGAGTCTCGATCGGCGGCTATATCCTGTTTGAATGCTGGCGGCGCTACCGGGGCCGGATCGCGGCTCTGGCCCTGTGCTGCACGCGCCCGCAAGCCGACACGGCGGAGGCCAGAGGCAATCGCCTCAAGACTGCCGAGGATGTTCTGGAGCGCGGAACGGAATGGTTCGCCGACCTCATGATTCCGAAGTTGATGGGTAAAACCACGCTGGAATCGCGCCCTGACCGCGTGAGCGGAGCGCGGGGCATGATGCTGAAAATGTCGCCGCAAGATATCTCCCAGGTGCAGCGCGGCATGGCCGAGCGGCCCGACTCAATCCCAACGTTGAAAACCATCAACGTGCCCACCCAACTGGTGATGGGCGAGGAGGACATCCTGGCGACCGCGGCTGACGGAGAGCTGATGCGCCAGCACATCGCAGCCGCGCAGCTGGCGGTCATCCCGAAGGCAGGGCATTACGCACCCTGGGAGCAACCGGAGGCAGTGGGAAAGGTACTCCGGCAATTTGTGGATGGGCAGCAGTGACATTCGGCAGAGGAAGTCTGCGTCCCGACATCGAACGAGAGATCGAGTTGGATTGCAGAAGGAGTTGATCTTGGCGGGAAAAGTCGACCTTTACAACCCGTCCTATGGCCACTACGAAGAGGATGCTTATCGTGAGATTCGTATCGAGACCTACGGACAGGATCTCGGGCAAACCAGTTGGGTCGTCAGCAAAGAATCGAGAGAGATTCCGCGGGCTTTGAAACTGACTCCGTCTTCGTTTGTTCTTGAGATCGGCTGTGGCTCGGGTCGATATGCATTGCAGGTAGCCGAGACGATCGGGTGTCGAGTTTTGGGAGTGGACGTCAATCGCGCCGGTATTCAGAACGCAAACCGGCTAGCCGAGGCGGGAAACCTCGCGGGCAAAGTGCGCTTCGAACATCGTGATGCATCGAAGAGGCACGCTTTCGGGAAGAAGCGGTTCGACGCGGCTTTCGCGAACGATGTGTTGTGCCACATACCTGACCGGCTTGCCATTCTGGAGGAACTGTTTCGTGTTCTTAGGCGCGGTGCGCGGCTTTTGTTTAGCGATGCTTTGGTGATCGGAGGCCCCATCTCTGATCAGGAGATTGCGACACGAAGCTCCATCGGCAGTTACATCTTCGTTCCTCCCGGAGAAAACGAGCGGATGATCAGGCAGGCCGGCTTTCGTCTGCTGAAAGTCACCGACACCACCGAGAACGCGACATTGATCGCAGAACGACGGTTCGCCGCCCGCAGCAAGCGCAAACGTGCACTGAGCAGGGTTGAGGGGAGAGCGAATTTCGAAGGAGTCCAGAAATTTCTGGCATGTGTTGCCCGACTCACGGAAGAGCGACGGTTGCTGCGATTCGTTTACCTGGCGGAGAAAAGAAGCTAAGAGTTTGCGGTCGAATGCCAGACGCGTCCACGTTTTGCTGGTTGCGCTTTGTTACAATTCTTTCGCCATGATCGAAACGTTTCTGGTTCCCGAGAAGACGGTCGTGAATGCCAAAGGCGACGGGCCTGCGGTGGATGTCAGTTCGGCTGCGCAGCGCGTGCTGCTGGCCACGTTGCACATTACGAACATCATTGAGCAGGAGTCGCTCGACGTCAGCATTTACGGGTCAGCCGATGGCAACTCGTGGACGCCTAAGGCGATCGCCTCGTTTCCGCAGAAGTTCTATCGCGGGCAGCAGCCGGTGCTGGTGGATCTCGCGCAACATCCCGACGTGAAAATGGTTCGCGCCCACTGGGAGGCGAATCGTTGGGGACGTGGCACGGAAACGCCGATGTTCGAGTTCCACGTGACGCTGAAAGAAGTGCCGCCGGATGTTCTGCGTGAGGCTCGGGCAGAAGCGAAGGCAATGGCGTAGGCGGCGCGAGCTCAGTTCCTCTTCTAGCCCGAATGCGGTACTCACGCTGCGGATGGCGGACTGCCGGCACAAACGACGAATTCTTCTGACGTATTCGCGATCCTCGCGGGCATTGTTCTGATGCCTTTGCTTCCCCGTTCCCGTAAGGCTAAGAAGGGCTTCTCTACCAGACGATACGAAGCCGTGGCGCACAGGAGCGCCAGCGCGAGATTCAGCGGGAAAACCGCCCACCACGCCGACGACGCACGATTCAGGAACGGCTGTTGCCACAGGTAGAGGCTGTAGCTGACCACTCCTAGCCAGACCATCGGGCGCAAGTTCAGGGCACGATAGCGCACCTGCACCGTGTGCTGGATGGTCGCCGCGATTTCCAGATGCATCAGGGTCAGTCCCACCAACTGATAGGCGCGGCCGCTGAACAGTTGCACCAGAGGGGTGAGCGCGGTCAACGCAGAGACGACCAGGAACCAACGGCTCAGAATCCAGCGATCGTAACGCCGCAATTGGGGCTGAATCATCGCCAAGGCGCAGCCTGCGGCTAATGCATCCATCACGGCAGGGAAGGGATGCTCGATTCCGCGGTGTCCCCAAAGGAGCCAGAGTAAAGTCCGCAGAAGCGGGCCGGCGGCAATCAGGGCAGCGACGATCTGCAGGCGCAGGCGGAAGAACACGAACAACGTGAGCGGCCAGAGCAGGTAGAACTGCTCCTCGACGGATAACGACCACAAGTGTCCCAGTGACGGGTTTCCTGCGGGATAGTAGCTGCTGGTGTAGGTTATGGCTGTGACAATGTTGCCCCACCGTAGGGCAGACCAGTTGAGAGCGATGGCCATCAGCATGTACGCATAGGCGGCGGGGAGGATGCGGTAGGCGCGCCGCACATAGAACTCTCGTAGAGAGATGGTCCCGGTTCTCTGTTTCTCCTTCAGCAACAGCGTCGTAATGAGGTATCCGGAGATGACGAAGAACATCCGGACGCCGAAGTTTCCATAGAGCTCAAAGACGTCGCTACGGAGGAAATGGCGGGTGCCGGAAAGATGGGCCAGCAAGACACAGCAGATGGAGATGGCGCGCAAGCCGTCGAGTGAAGGGATGCGAGATGGCGTGTCCAAAGGCATCTCCCGGTGAGAAATGCCAGGGTGTTCGGGGGGGCGCCTTCCAGACTACAGGTGGACCTGGGGCTTGCGGGGTGACTGTGATCACGGCGATGCGTGACCACGGGTCGGGGTCGCTTACCGGGCGCTTGTTTGCGACCGAATGGCGCGCGTCGCAATCCGATATATAGGCAGCATCCGATATATATTGGATACAGTGATGAAATCCGGCTCCAGCGTCATGGTTCGTCCCGCGCGGCAGGTTTCGGGAAGCCTGCGCTTGCCGGGAGACAAGTCGATTTCGCATCGTTACGCGATGCTGGCCTCAATCGCGGAAGGGAAGTCGCGCTTCGAGAATTACTCGACTGGCGCCGATTGTGCGAGCACGCTCGCCTGCCTGGGCACGCTAGGCGTTCACTGGGAATACGCGCACGATGGCACAAACGTCATTGAAGTGGACGGGTGTGGCCCCGAACTGGCGGCGCCTGCCGCCTTCCTGGATTGCGGTAACTCCGGATCCACCATGCGGATGCTGAGCGGCATCCTGGCAGGACAGGACTTCACCAGCAAACTTTATGGCGATGAATCGCTGTCGCGGCGGCCCATGGCTCGCATCGTGAAGCCGCTGACCGAGATGGGTGCGCAGATTACCTCGGCCCCCGAGGAGCGGCCGCCTCTGGAAATTCACGGCGGGCATCTGAAGGCGGTCCATTACAAGATGCCGATGGCGAGCGCGCAGGTGAAATCATGCCTGCTGTTTGCCGGGCTTTATGCGAACGGAGAAACGTGTGTCGAAGAGCCGCTGCGCACCCGGGATCATGGCGAAGTCGCGTTGCGGGCCTTCGGCGCCGAACTCAAGCGAAACGGAAATTCGACCCGCATCGCGGGCGGCCAGAGATTGCACGCCATCGAGGCGCGCATTCCAGGCGACCTCTCGAGCGCAGCTTTCTTTTTTTGTGCGGCGTCGTTGTTTCCGGGCTCGGAGTTGGTGGTCGACTCGCTCTTGATGAATCCGACGCGGGCGCGCCTGCTCGACATCCTGATCGGGCTTGGGGTGCAGGTTTCGATCACCCAACTGGAAGAGCAGCATGGCGAACTGGTGGGTACGGTGCGGGTCGAAGGGCACCAGCTCAAGTCCGCGGAAATAGCGGGAGCCGATGCCGCCGCTCTGATTGATGAGATCCCGGTGCTGGCGGCGATCGCCCCGTTCACCGAAGAGGGCATCCGCATCCGCGATGCCAGGGAATTGCGCGTCAAGGAGTCGGACCGGATCAAGGCGATTGCCACGAACCTGCGGGCCATGGGGGCCAAGGTGGAAGAGCGCGACGATGGCCTTGACATTCCCGGAGGCCAGAGCCTGCACGGGGCGCAGATCGACGCGCATGGCGACCATCGCATCGCCATGGCGTTTGCCATCGCCGCCCTGCGGGCCGAGGGAGAAACAGAAATCCTCGGAGCCGAGGCCGCGATGATTTCCTTCCCGGCATTTTTCGAAACCCTGGAAAGCCTTGTCCAGCGCTAGTTTTCAAGGCTTTTGAGCCGTTTCTTTCCGGTATTTTCCTCACGTTACTTCGGGCGGTTACTGCCGTTATCTTTCTGCGCAATACGTCTTGGAGAACAATGGCAGCAGTTCAAACAAGATGCTTGCGGCGTGCGGTTGCGCCTCTGAGACGAGGGAATCTTGATGAGATCGAACCTGGCACTGGCGGTCCTGCTGGCAGCATCATTGGCGCACGCGGAGGAACCGAAGAAGTACCACGCCGGCCAACTGCTGCAGATGGAATCGCTGCAGTGCACGGTGTTTGAGAACCAGGCCTCGGGCGCCGATGCGGCGGACACCACGCTATGCCAGGAGTATGTGCTGCAGGGGGATGATGTTCTGTTCCACCTGCGCGCGAAAGACACAAAACATCCGTTGTTATTGCCGGTGGGCAAGGAAGTGAGCTACAGGATCGAAGATGCGCGCTTCTTCTTGCGGCTGGCAAACGGCGACCGGAAGGAACACGAGTACCTGGTAGTCTCGATGGAGCCGCGGGAGAAGTCGAGCGCCGGCGTCCAAACAGCTATGAAGGTCAATCACCTCCAGTAATCTCAGCAGTTCCGAATCGAGGCGCGGACGGCCAGGTCCGCGCCTTATTTTTTTGCGCCGGTTGTACATGAGGATGCGTCTGGGGAGGCCGGTACCCTGCCGAGCCGCCTTTTCTGTGTTCCCGGATGCGCGCGTTCATGCCCCGGCGCTCAGAGTCTGTGATAAAGTACCTGTCCGACGTATTGAGCCGACCGCCAGGCCGGCTGGTTGTTTCGCCACCGTCGTCCGGAAGCCATTCAGGAGGAGTCCATGTCGACTGTCTACGATCTCGTGAAAGACCGGCGGGTCTATTCGATCGATGCCGACAAGACCGTGCTCGAGGCGGCACGCTTCATGATGGAACACAGCATCGGCGCCCTGCCTGTGCTGCGGAACAACGAACTCGTGGGCATTTTCTCGGAGCGCGACGTGATGAACCGCGTGGTAGCAGCGGGGCGGACGCCGGGAACGACGCGCATCGCCGAAGTCATGACGCCCAATCCCCGAGGTGTCGACGTGAACGAGTCGGTTGAGGAGTGCCTGTTCCTGATGAAGGAGTTCGGCTTCCGTCACCTGCCGATTGTGAGCGGGAAAGAACTGAAGGGGCTGGTTTCGCTGCGCGATCTGCTGTTGAAGACTTCGGGGCAGAAGCGATCGGTGGCCTAATTTCCGCGACACGTAGAAGTTTGGGTTGTCAGGACCCACGGCTGGAGCCGTGGGTTTCCTTTTGCGCAGTTTCAGTTGGAACGCTGGCGGAGGATCAGGTCGCCTTCCTGCGGCGGCAGCATGAAGGGGAACTCCAGGATTTTGCCAGCCAACGGGAGGCGCAACACAAACTCCTCGGGCTTTTTCCAGTCGCCGATCCACTTATTCTGCGTGCTGAAGAGGAGCCATCCGCTGGCTTCGGGATGGCCGGGATCGAGCTGGACGGCGGGGAAGCAGCGCTGGCTCAGGAAATCCAGGAACTCAGCAACATTCTTCTGATACTCCTGCACGTATTTTTCGCGCTCTTCCTTGCGCTCAGGATGCTTCTCGATTTCGCGCTGCGTTTCGTGTTCCACCTCGTCGGCGTCGGTCTGGGTTTTCTGGGCGAAGAACGCGGGCGCGAGGGCGCGCTGAATCACCTTGGAGTGTTTGACGAACTCGAGCGTAGCCTGTTCGGGATCGACGCCGAGCGCCTGCTGGCCACGGTAGCGCACGGTCAGATAAAAACCCAGGAAACGCTCAACGCGCCTGTGATGCAGCTGAAGTTCCTGGGAGTCGACGGCCAGGATGACGCCGTAGTCGGGGGTCCAGAGGGAGTACCGGTATTTGCCGTCCCTATCGCGGGAAAAGGTGCAGCCCGGTTGGCCTTCGGCCCAGCGCAGAGTTGGAGGCGCGGGTTTCTTGTCGCCGATAAGGGACAGCGGACAAAGGGTGACAAGCAGCCACGCCACCGCGAGGGCGAACCGACTTCTGGAAAGCGGGACAGACACCGTTTTGCAAGACTACCGAGTGCTAGGGGCTGCGAGCAACTGCGAAGAAGAGTGGATAGCGAAAATAAAAAGGACCGGCCGTGAAAGACCGGTCCCGGGGAGGAACGTCAGGCAGTTTATTGCACGCTGAAATTGGCAGATCCGTTGGCGCTGCCAACGTTCGTAATGGTTCCGGTGACGGTCACGGTGTAGGAGCCGGTGGTAGTGCCAGTTCCGCCACCTCCGCCCCCACCCCCGCCTCCGCCGCCACTCCCGTTGCCGCAACCAGCCATGAGCAGAAGGCCGGCGAGGGCCAGGCAGGTCATCATGCCCAGCAGCAATTTCTTTTTACGGCGCTTGTCAGGCACCAGGCCGATGCCGAGCAGGGCAAGGCCTGGAAGCGGTAACCAGAACGCCGTGGTGACGATGCTGGTGGAGGTAGTCGACGTGTTGATGGTGACCATGCCGGTGACGCTTCCGCCAGCGGCCAGCGCGCCTGCGGGCTGTTGCACCGCGCAGGTGGGTGGCTTGGCGGCCGAGCTCACAATGTTGCAGGCAAGATTCACGGTGCCGGTGCCGGTGGTCGAGTTGACCGTTACGGTTGCCGTACCGGAGCTGCCGCGACTGATCGAACTGGGACTGATCGCACCGACCGAAACCGTGAAGCCCGGACTCAGAGGGCTGTACTTCACGACGAACGCATCGCGGCAGGGGCTGGCGTTCCCACACGAATTGGTGTAGGTCTTTTTGAACGCGTTACCGGTTACCGGAAAGTCAGGCGAGAGCGTGTCGCCGGTGACGTAGACGTTTTTCGATCCATCGACGGCGATGCCCGCCAGGAAGTGATCCTCGTCCTGGGAACCACCAAGGTAAGTGGAGAACAGCAGTGGGGCAGCGCCGCTGGCGGCGAGTTCGGTGACAAAGGCATCGCGGCTGCCGCCGAGCGTAGTCTGGGGCGCGCCCGAGGTCGTGGGGAAGTTGCTGGAAGTGGTGGAACCGGTGACGTAGACATTCTGACTGCCGTCGAGCGCTACGGCCAGGGCGTTGTCAGTTCCGCCGCCACCCAGGTAGGTTGAGAACAGCAGCAGGCTGCCGGTCGGGTTAATCTTGGTAATGTATGCGTTGGAAACGCCACTACCCGAGCCTAGAGATTTCTGATAGGCGCTCGCGGTGGTTGGGAAATCGGACGACGAGGTAATCCCGACCACGTACGCTCCCGTGGCGTCGACTGCGATCTGGTTGGCATCGTCGAAGGAACTGCCCCCGAGGTAGTGTGAATACACGAATGTCGCGACCCCGCCGGACAGGCTGATTGCACTCACGAACGAGTCATCTTTGGGGGAGCCGCTCGAGCTATTGCAAGTGCCGTCAGTACCGCACTGGTTGGCATTCGCCCAACCGACGGTGCCTTGAACGGCGAAGTTCGTCGACTGTGTAACGCCGGTGACATACATGATGTGAGCGGCATCGACGGCAATGCCGGTTGCCAAGTCGTTTCCGCTGCCGCCTAGGTAGCTGGCGAACACCGCGGCACCGGTAGCCAGGTCAATCTTCTCGACGAAGCCATCGGTCGGAGTGCTTCCGGTTCCTCCCTGGAAGCTCCCCTGCAGAGCGTTCACGACCGGGAGATCATTCGATGCGGTGGATCCGGCAACGTAGATGCCGCCGGTAGCATCGACCGCCACGCCGTAGCCAATTTCGTCGTTACCGCCGCCGACATAGGTGGCATAGACCAGGCCGTTTCCAGTCGCGTTCAATACCGCAACGAAAGCATCATTTCCGCCGCCCGGATTAGTCTGCGCGGAACTTCCACCCACTCCCGGAAAGTCGTTGGAGTTTGTGGTCCCCACAACATAGGCTTGCCCGGCGCCGTCGAGCGCGATGGCGTTGCCGCTGTCGGTTCCGCTCCCGCCGAGGAAGGTGGAATACATGAGCGTGGTGCCGTCGGCGGAGAACTTCGTGACGAAGGCATCGGATCCGCCTAGCAGCCCATTATTCGGCGCAGGCAAGTGATTCGCGTTTGGAGTCGGGAAGCCGGGCGAAGAGGTTTGCCCGGTTACGTAGGCAGCGCCTGTGCTGTCGACGGCAATGGCATAGCCATCGTCTTCGGCGCCCGCGCCCAGGTAGGTCGAATAAAGGAAGCTTGGATCGATGACCAGTTCGCGCGAGGCATCGTACGGGCCCAGGGCGAAGGCAACTTCGGTCCCTTTGACGACGAAGCGAGCGTCCACGGGTTGGCGCGCGTCGCCCTGCTGCTGGTAGGCGACGGGTTTGTGGAGACGCAGATCGCCTGCGGCGGAACTCAACACCAGATCGCCGGAGGGGTCGGTGCGCAACTTGTTCGCGCCTTCGATTCCAAGCGCGATAGATTTCGGCTGCGCGCCCGGCTCGACGATGAAGTCGAATTCAAGCTGGCGCTGCTGACCGTAGAAGGTAAGATCGATGCCGGGATAGATGCCGCGATAGTTCACCCGCGCGAATTGATTGACGTCGCGCACCCATTTGCTGGGATCGCGTCCGATGAGATAGTTCGAGTGGCCGGCGATGTGCGTATCGGCCTCGACCTTGGGTGATGCGTTAGCGCCCAGCATGGTCATGCGCAGAACAGCTTGCGGAGATGTACGCAGTGTCCGGACGGGCCTTTTGCTTGGTTGTGCTTTTTCGCGCGAAGCCACCGGCAGCGTGAATACGGCCGCATTGGAAGTGAGAAACAGGTTGTAGTGGGCGTTGTGCGAGAGGAACTTGACCTGCGGATCAGTCTGACCCAGGTTGGGCTCGAAGGAGAGCGGCAGATTTCCATAGTTGACCGCGATACGCGCCTGCTCGGCAGGGCTGACGATGCGGGCGCTATCGGAAGTCTGGGTGGAACTCTTAGCCAACGAAGTCGCGGGTGCGACGGAGTGGGAGGTGGCCGGGCGGGCAACCATCCAAACTCCTGCGGCCGCAAGTAACGACAACAGCGCGATCCAGCGGCTGCGGTTTCCAAAACGGTTCATCAGCTGCTTCAACAGCATGTTCTCCTCCGGTAAAGACCTTCCAACACGAGATTGCAGGGTGAGTTGCGCCCCTTCGAAACAGGACAAACGCACACTTCTGCCCCGCTTCGGAACCTTCATAAATAGGTTTCAGAATTGGGTCCTGAGCGGAGTATCAGCTGGGCAATTTGGGATGTCAACGAGATGCGATTGCACTTTAGGTACCATCGGGACGCTGACCTTCCGGATGGCGCCTAACAACGCGAAGCGAAGTGCTGCGCAAGAAACGAGCATGCACGCGTGAGAAGGGAGGGCCGATGCCTCGGCACCGCAGGTGCAAGAAAACACGGCTGAAGTGCAAACAGAGGTGGAATTGAGGTTGGATGCGGACGAAGGGGAGGGAGAGTTTTTTGGGATGGGAAGCTTTGAAGGACGGAATTCTGATTTCGATAGGAGTGTCTCACCGTGTTCGGGGAGCTTCTCACATTGCGACAACAACCGCGGGAACTGGGTGGGGGAGTGGCCCAGCTCTCGGAATGCATTGGACTATTCGGTAGCGGCTGCCGCGCGCCGGGCATCGTCCCACCAGTGATCGTCTGAGTCCCAACGACGCAGGAACGGTCTCCATCGACCCAGGGACGAGGAATCGATGGTGACTGCAGTCGTGACCCCATTACCGTCGACGGTGACGGAAACCGGGTCAGGAATATTGAGCAGGCCCTGGCAGTCGAGAATCTGGTAGCTGGCCACGAAGCGCTGCCCCATAAAGGTGTAGAGCGAGTCGGCGACGGCCGGGTCAGGCGAGAGGCCGCGCGTCGGATGAGTTGCATCGGGCATGAGGAACGATTGATCCTGCAACATGCGTGGCGGTGCGATGCGCAGCATGTTGCGGCAATAGCGCGCGGTGTCGGCCTGCGAGGCGAACGCCGCTTGGGGTTGGTCGACGCCCACGCGGTACAAGTCAACTTTGGCAAGATTGGCGGCGCCATTGTTCAGCGTCATGGGATCGCCCAACGGAACCAACGCAACCGGCGAGGCCTGCAGCGCGCGCGCCTGCAGTTCGTTAAGCGGGAGCGCTGGAACCATCTGGCCCGGGTCGGCGAGGTCGGGGACTTTCCACGGGGTGCAGCCGAGCGCGCCATCGAGGGCAACATCGACCAGGCGATTGTCGCTGGGATTTCCCAGGCTGGTGGCACCGGGGAATTGAGCGATATTTGCCTGGGTCTTTTGCGCCATGCCTGTGCTGGTGATCAGGTAACTGACGGGAAGGTTGTCGCTTTGATCCTGATCGACCACGAAGAAATCGCGCACGGTGGGACAGGGCCTGCCATCAACGGCGGTGCCGAGTGCAGGAATGCTGATCTGGCCGCGACGAAGGGCGCGATGCGCCGCTTTGAAAAATGCGGTCGCGTTGCAATAGGCATACTGTCCGAAATTGCTGCCCGGGGGACCGTTGACGCAGTTCGCGCCGGCGAGCACACCGTCGCCGCCTTGCAGCGTGAGTGTGTCGCCGTTGTATCCGAACCACAGAGCGACGATCGCATTCGGCGGCAACGCCGGCACTACAGGCGGCATGGCGGGCGTCGCACCCTGGTCCACGACGAGCGGGTTGTAGACCGAGATCTGGCCAGACGCGGGATCGATCACGGCAGCTTGCACGAAGGCAGACTGCGCAGAGTTGGCTTCATGGCAGTCGCCCGCGTTGGGGTCGGTAGCGGTGAGTTGGTAGGGTGTGGCGAGGCCCTCGGCGGATAGCGGACTGCTGGGCACGATGATGGTGCAGTTGGGATTCGGCGTTGTGGTTTGCGCAAGGGTAATGTCGGGCGCAACCACAAACAGGATCAAGCATAGATAGCGAAGCGCAAAACTGTAGAGCTTCATGAACACTCCTCCGCGGGCCGGAGCGAGACCACTCAGGCGCGAGCATTTATTTCTTTTTGGGAGCTCAAGCGCAATCACCGCCAGGCATTTGGCGATGCGACCTGTGGCAGGACATCATTCACGAGCGTGAATGCGGCCGGCTCAGCTTGCTAGAAAAGTCTCAGGGCGATTGCTTACCAACCACAGCGTTCAAAACTTTTCGCAAGTTAGTCCGGAAGCTCGCGTGGCTCAAGGTTCGGGTAGTACATGCAACACGCACGATAGTGCATGCGGAGAGCGCGGTAACCGATGACTGCGACGAAGTCGCATCGAAAAACTTTGTGTTAGATTGAATAGATGTGGGCGCGTAGCTCAGTTGGTAGAGCAATGCCCTTTTAAGTACGCGAGATATTGGTAATCACAGAGTTGGCGGGAACGTTCAGTAATCTTCGGGAACGTAGAACCACTAACTTAGAAAATCGGGTCGAACAACTGGACCCGCAGATGGACCCACAGTGAGCGGCTGGCAATTCACAATTATGATTCTTGACACTCTCCTTGGACTCGCAGGACTTGGCGTTGGACTCGCAGGACTTGGCGTTTCGTTCTATGCCATCCGCGACAATCGAAGGCAACGCACGCAACGTGAGAAGGCAGTCATAGCTGCCCACTCGGCAATCGAGCGTGCCTATGGGACACTTGTCGGTATCAAGCCTGCGGTGAATGAGAACGTGCACAAGGCTATCAACGATGGTCTCGATGCCATCAATCAGGAGCGAGAAACGCTCAAGGGTCTTTGACTAGCCCACCTAGAAAGCTCTCTGCTGCATTTGTAGACACGTCGGAGTGGTTGAGGCTCACCCGCACATCTGCGAAGCCTCATATCGCATTCTAGCTGTGTATAGTGTGCACACGACTTTTCGAGCCGGAGAGACTCGAACCCTTAGCAGGTGTTCCCCTGACTGCCTGACTCCCCTGTTTGCCTGCCTCACTTATTAGTGCACAGTGTGCACATGTGACATACATCACATAGTCCGATCTATCTAAATCAAGCTTCCGACCGTTGGACTGCTCCCACCCCATACGCAGGACAAGCCCTGTCCTTCGAGGCAGGACATCCCACTTGCCTGTCCCACGATGCCACCATCACATAGACAGGTATCGATATGATTCTGAAGCCCTTTGTTTACTGTCCTGCCTTCAGGTGGTTCCGCGTGTCCCAGCCGCTGCCTCTGCGCTCTCCCACGGCAATTCCAACGCGAAACCACGTCAACACCATCGCGCTAGTGCTAGCTTCGCTCTCCCTCTGCCTCTCCCTCTGGGTCGAATCTCCCTCCGCTCTCTCCTCGAAAATCACAGCAGGCCCGAAAACCGGTGTAGACACCTTGCGCACACTATACGCAGGCCGATCCAGCGTTAACCTTCGCTCTCTTGACTAGCAGCGCAGGGCTGACGCCTAGGTCTGCTGCGATGGTGCGCAGCGATTCCCCTGCCTCGCGTCGCGCTGCAACCGCTGCCATGTCCAATTCCGCTGGCTTGGGTGCGGGCATGTGACCCTTCGCCCTGGCATTCGCCAGTCCTGCCCGTACACGTTCGACGAGCAACGAACGCTCAAACTCGGCCATTGCTCCTACCACTGTAAAAATCATCTTGCCTACGCTAGTGCTAGTGTCGATTGCTTCGCTCAGGCTCACGAAGTCGATTCCTAGCTCTCTGAATTCCTCCAACGCTTTCAGCAGATGGCTGGTAGATCGAGCGAACCTGTCGAACTTCCACACCACGACAGCATCGAACTTCCTGCGGTGACACTCGCGCATCATGCGCTTGAGGTTTGGCCTGTCGTCTCGCGTGCCGCTCATGTGGTCGCAGAACTCGACGGCAGTCCAGCCGCGTCGCTGAGCGTATTCCCGAAGCTCTCGCATCTGCACTTCTGTGTCCTGTCCCTTGTCTGTGGTCGAAACCCTAGCATAGAGAGCACAGCGGATTGCTGGTTTCATCGAGGCATCCTTTCCGTTGAATTGCGCACGCGACTCGCAGGGCATCGCAGATGCATGTCCAATCGCAGCGCTGGCAATATTGCTGACCACACGTGAGGCATTCCGATAAGTCTTCTGGTGAGCAGGCACGATGACAGTTAGGGCATTCGTGCTGCACAGGGAATTGCAGCACCGTTGCTGGCGTGCTGCGTTTCTTACTACGTGATCGCTGTTTCGGAAACTCTAAGACCATGATTGCTCCATTCCGTTTATGAATCATTTGATCTGTGAACACTCCAAACCCTGAAAACTCGCACTGCAAACAAGCTACTTACACATCAGAAAAAATGACGATCTGTGAACACTTGTGTCTGCCTGTCTGCCGTGCTGGTTCGGTCTGCCTGTTCACAGATCATGTTTTCACTATGGTAGCCCAGAGCTATGCAGTCAAGAGAAATGTTCAGAAACTATGATTACGGATTCCCGTGTTGGCACTGCTGGACTTGCACGTCGGGAAAGAGACATGCGGTGGAATGCCTTACAGGGTAAGGATTTAGTTCCTAGTAGACATGGTATGGCGAGGCTATAAAGCGGGGAGTGGCGTCGGTCCTCCGCAGATTCTTTGAGCTATACGCAGTGTCTACACCTAGAATGTGGAGGTGTCGCCAATTTGGCGACACTTGCGTTTATTGATGGGTGTCGATATTTGGGGATGCGCCCACAAGTTGTGGGCGGATACACTCCCGTGGTTGAGATGCGGGACGAACTTCGTCCCGGATGACAGTGGGACGTGCGGATAACTTGTCCGCACGTCGTGAAAGGGCTATGCGTGTCCAAGTTGGCCACGCATCCCCAACATAGACAGTCATCAATACAAGGTATGATCGGCCAGTTTGGCCGATGATCGCCGCCGAGCGGCGCACATCCCTCCACCAACTTGGTGGAGCGTCCCATCCCGCCTATACCGGCGCGGAGCGGCCACGGTTTGCGGCAATGCATGGCGTTGGGGAAGACAGGACAGTGCAGAAGTCAACCACTGGAGTGCAGTTGTATGATGGGAGAACTTCGCCCATGATCCATCCCGCCGCTATCCCCTTCTCCCTCAACGACTCACCACATCACCCTACCATCAAGATCGTCTCCCAGCAAAAGTTTTCCCTTTACTTTCAGTAGTTTACAGAGTAAAACCTTGACTTCTCCTGATCTCTGTGGTACACTTAGAGTATCGAGGGAGTGTGTCTGTGCCCTCTGCTGTCCGGGTTCTCCGGTACAGCGATTTCAACAAAAGGAAAACCAAAAATGAAGCACCCCACCACGGGGCGCAGGGCCACGTCTGCCCTGCCTCCGCTACAGCCGAGCCTCGACAGGGTGATCCCTGCGAGGCCAACCGTGCAGCCTGATCTGCACGTCGAGCGAGTTTTATTCGAAAGCTACATGACCATGAAAGCCCAGCGCGACTCATGGCGCGATCAGGCACTGCATTACAAGAAGCTGATGAAGCAGTGGAAGGCGAAAGGGCTGGCGAAAAAAATCAGCTACAGCCTGAAGCCGAAGGAGAGCCGATGATCTCCGTCGAAGCACTCTGGGCAGCGTTCGACGCGCTGCAACACCAGTTTTCAGAGCTACAGGCTCAAGTCGAGCGGTTAACAGCCGAGTTCGAGAAATTCAAAACAAAGGAACGGAACAATGGCAATTGATACTAAGGCCGCTGATGCAGCGGCAATCGCTGCGCAGGAAGCAGCGCGGCTAGCACGTGAAGCACAGAGCACAGCAGAAATTGAATGGCTCGGCAATGTGAAACGGATCAGCGAGATCACGGCGAACCGGACAACAATCGAAGGCAATAGGCTCAAATCGCTGTACATCAAAGCATTCGGTTTCGAAAAATGGCAGCGGTTAGTGGCGGACTCGCGATGACTCCCGAACGCAAGCTGACCCAGTTTCAGGAATCCGTCTGCACAGCGGAGATGTACTGGGCAGTCGTTCTGCCGGAATACCGGACACCAGAGTCCCGGTGGTTTGTCGGCTGGCTCAGGCGCGTATCGCTCGAAAACCTGATGACCATCCTCGATGAAATGTCGAAGCGCAACCTCAGGCGACGATTCGACAATGGGAACCACTTAGGCAGGTGTGTCTCTGGCGCTGTGCGCGATCTGTCTGACGGCGTGCCTGACGGCGACCGCTGTCGAGCAGTCTATTTCGACTAGGTTTTCCGCTGCCACAGCGGAGATAAGAGCGGGAGCAGTGCGAAGGTAGTCGCATGCTTGCCGATGGGTTTTGAACATGGGCCTGTCGGCTCTCCCGCTTTCAACATCAGTGCTCGATTCGAAGGGGCGCAGATGCAGTTACATCAATTCATCGCTGCGCAGATCATGCGCGGCACTCGAAAACATTTTGGTTCGCTTTTCGCGGACTTTCAGGAGATTCAAATGAACAGTTCAAACGTCAACGAACAGAGCAACAGTCCTCGCGACTTTCGCAACCCTGACAACACAAGCGGCATGAGCGTCAGCCAGAACTCTGCGATGAGCCCCATCGTTGTGAAGCCCGTGGATCGCAAGACCATCGAGGGCAGCACACCGGGTGACTTCCGAGCGAAGGCTGCTCCTGTCACCATGCCTGCTCAGGGAGCAGTGCGACAGCAGATGGCTGGACAGCAGAACTCTCGCTCCTATCGCGAGGATGGCTCTGCCTTCCAATCGAACGACAGTGACTCCGATTCAAAAACAGGCGTCTAGCAACCCATGCGTGGTGCGAAGTTCGCACCACGTTTGATCTTAGTTCCCCACGAGCGATATGCGTGGGACGCGGGCGCGGTTTTTCGCGGTTAACCTTCTGACCGCCTTCCTTTGACCGATGCCCGCGAGTTTTCACGTCGCGAATCCTCCAATAGCGACGGATGAGGACGGCGGGGCTGGCACGTCAACTGCTGGCCCTGCACGTTACACCAAATTCGAGAGAGAACACAGAATGAGACTGACAGAGTTCCAACACAGAAATTTTCTGGTGATGCGAGAGGTTGCTGCGCTGCTCCGCTGCTCTACAAAAACCGTGCAGCGACTGATTAAAGCAGGCAAGCTCACAGCGACCTACGGCAAGCTATTCGATCCGGCCCGAATCAGTCGAACGAGTTTTGAGGCTTACATCGGTGACGCTCTGAGCAAGTGCAATTTCGATCCTGAGCCATCCGCTCCGCTGAGCGGAGCGCATGTGGAGGGAAGTTCCCTCCACAGTGACGTTGGTAGAAGTTCTACCGACGTGCAGAGTGAGCCTTCCCCGGAATCTTCCGGTAAGTTACCGGAGCATCCCCTCGATCCCATCGAAGCGCAGCGGCGGGCTGATCTGGAATTCGCTGAGCGATACCTGGCGGGTCAGGAAACGGACTCAAGCGGGAATCGAGTCGGCCCTGCTTCCGCATCGTTGCTCGGGCCGATTCAACGGCAGGAGAGGCGCAGACCCAACACGACCGCGCACATGGATGAGCGGTTGGTTGCGAACGCCGATGCAGCGCCGAATCCGGTTAACAGCGACGATTTCAACGAACTCTGGCATCCGGGTCACAAAGATCGCGTGCGAGCGATGTACCAGCAATCAGGTTTGCGCCAGCCATCGGAGCAAGAGAAGAAAAAAGCATTGGACGTTGCTGCGGTTCGCGCAGCGTTTCAGCAAGGGTATTCACGGTAGGAGCACATTATGACAAGCGAAAAATCAATCGAGCGCATTGCACTCAATCCAGCAGAAGCAGCGGAAGCGCTAGGCGTAAGCGAAATGACCGTCCTGCGACGGCTCAGAGACGGCATTCTCCCTGCGAAGAAGCTGGGAAACCGCTGGCTGATTTCCGTCGATGCCTTGCGTCAGTTCGTGGGAGACGTACGGTGACAACTTGCGAGAGATACATCCAAGCGCAGCTAGCTGCCATCGAGCGCAACCGCAAGAAGGCTGAGAAGGCCGCAAGCGAGGCCGCTGCATTCCGCAAGCGGCTCGAAGTCTTAGCGCCGGAGCGCGAGAAGCAAGGGCAGAAGTAGGCATCTTCGTCGGAATCCGACGAACACCGTTAGCTTACCGGACTCCGGTAAAGTGCTCCGCGTCGGATTCCGACGTGCATCTGTTACCGGACTCCGGTACACAACACCTAACCCATCCCCAAGGCTGCGAGAGCAGCGGGGAAAAACTGAAAAGAGAGAAACATGATTACAAGAATGGCACGGACAGAGGCCATACAAGAGGCCGTGTCCAAAATCAATGCACTTCGCAGAGTGACCCGCGAAACGGGCACCATCAGCAAACGAGCACAGAGCAAAGTTCTGCAAGCCCTCACCGATGAGGAGATGACTGCTGTCGCTGAGATTCTGGCTCAGCAGAGCGAGGCCAGCAATGGCTGAGCCTACCGGGATGCTGGCGTACATAATCGCTGGAAGAGAGATCAGGTGTGGCACCGTGCACGCGAAGTGCCTGCTGCAATATTACTGCTCGAATGTGAACAAAGACGGCAAGTTTTTTAAGAGCATGCTCGACATCTGCGCCGAGACCAAACTGTCCAGAGCGTTCGTCGCGTACACAAACGATGATTGGAAGAAAAAGGGAGTCCTAAGCTGGGCAGAGGGTGACTGGCGCAAGAAAACTGCGAACACGTACACATTGAATCTGGCGATACTGAGGAAGATCGCTTCAGACTCTCAAAAGGCTTGTGCCGAGTCCAAGGAAAGAGAGCGTCAGCAGGCTGCTGAAAGAGCGCGTACTTACCGCGAGCGGCACAAACGTCACGCTACCCGGTAGCGTGATGCATCACGCTAAAACCGTCACGCATCACGCTAAAACCGTCACGCTCGTCACGCTAAAACCGTCACGCCCATCACGCTACCCGGTAGACACCATGAACCTAGGGATGAACCTAGTGAATATGAACCTGTATTCAGGGACAGGGCGGGGTGTGCCTTCTTTTGTAAGATCAGCGGCAGAACCCTATCCGCGTCCAGCGGTAAACACGTGCCGCGCATCACGCTACCCGGTAGCGTGATGGTCTCACGACTACAGTCGAAAGGTAATGCATTGAATCAAGCGAAATCAAAAATCCTTCTTGCAGTCCTCACCGGGGTTGAACGTCAGAACTGGATCAACCCCGATCTAACGCTCACGATCATCAAGATGGTGCGTGATCCCCGGTTCGAAGTTGCCTTCTTTCCAGTGACGGACATTCGCCCGTGGGAGTGTGCTCGAAACAAGACCATACAGGCAGCACGGCAGATCGGCGCGGAGTGGCTCATCTCGTTTGACAACGACAATTTTGTAGAGGGTAACGGCAACCCTCTGGACATCATTGCGAGTGCAGGGCCGGAGCAACACGTAATCGGGCTGACGTACGGAGTCAGCAAGGGTGATCGCAGTTTCGAGCTGTTCCCTTGTGCCAGTGGCGCGACCGATGGAGCATTCAGAGAAACCGAGTCCGTTGCTGGCGGAGTGCTCATGGTGCGAAACACCGTGTGGCAGAACATCCCGCGCGGGCCGTGGTTTCGATGGCAGCATGCCGACAACGAATTGCTCGAACTCGATGCCTCTACCTGTGGCGAGGATGTTTACTTCTGCCGATTGGTGCGACAGCACGGCATGAGAGTCTGGACGCATGAGCAGATGGCAGGACACTATCGCAGCGTAGACCTCACCGGGATGGTGTGCAGTCTCGATCAGATCAGACCGAAACCCGTACAGCCTTCCCAGTGGGTGACTCAACCGCGCTAGTCATGTTCTATTGCAGATCGACGATCACTTCTGCAAGCCCCATACTCTCCAACAAGTGCATCAGATCATCCGTCTGCTTATGCGGAATGGGCTTGTCGAAGATCAGCGTGATGAACTGAGGCGGCTCACCGTCGCTGCCACAAATGATGTGAACGCCTCTGGTCTGGGTCGAGTCGTCTACGCACTTTACATCCCTAACTTTGAGTTCTTTCAACATGCGAGCATTCTAGCTGGTAGGCAGTGGCGCGTCACTGCCTACCCCGCCCGACATGATCTTTATGCAAACAAACTTTGAACCACTGCTCTCCGACGCAGAAGCGGGGAAACTGCTCGGACTGCATCCCAAGACAGTGCAGCGTCTTGCTCGGGCCGGAGAACTCCCCGCCATTCGCATCGGTCGTTACTGGCGCTTTCGTGTCACTGCACTCAACCGCTGGATTGATGTACATTCAACCTGCCAGCCGCTCACGGAAAGGACTCAGTGAAAATCCGTGAACGGTATCAGAACGGCAGTATCCGCCGTGAAGCACGCAAGCACGGTGCAGCAGTTTGGACGCTGCGATGGAGAGAGACAGATGCACAGGGTCACACGATCCGACGCAAGGAAATCATCGGAACCGTGGAAGACTACGCAACGAAAGCATCCGCTCAGAAGGCTTGCGAGTTTCGACGTTCAACCATCAACCGGGAAACCAAAACTCCGCGCACCATCGCGGAACTGGTAGACCACTACCGAGAGAAGGAAATGGCGGAAGGCAACAACAAGTCCTATTCGACTCGCACGGCCTATGCAGTGTACCTGCGTAATTGGATCGTGCCGAAGTGGGGCGTGTTCTCACTGTCGGATGTTCGGACAGTTGCAGTAGAGGACTGGTTGAGAACTCTTCCGCTGTCGAATGGTAGTCGAGCGAAGATTCGAAATCCGATGTCTGCTCTGTTCAATCACGCGATGCGGCATGAGTGGGCAGACAGAAATCCGATTCGCTTGGTTCGCCAGTCGGCAAAACGTGAGCGGACACCAGACGTTCTCACAGCAGATGAAATCAAGTCGCTGCTGTCGAAGCTCGATGGCCCGTACTACGTCATGACTTTTCTCGCTGCTGTGACTGGACTGCGCGTCAGTGAACTGCTGGCCCTGAAGTGGGAGGACGTTGACTTCGCAGCGGAAGAGATTCGACTCACCCGCGCGATTGTCTGTCAGCACGTCGGCTCACTGAAAACAGCAGCATCACAGAAACCCATTCCAATGGACGCGGGTTTGTCGGCGCTGCTGCTGGACTGGCGCGGACGATGCCCGTACAATCGAAACAGCGATTACGTCTTTGCGTCCGCTGAGAAGCACGGTATTCAACCGCTGTGGCCTAGCTCGGCAATGTCAAAACACATTCGACCCGCTGCAAAGCTGGCCGGGATAAAAAAGCACGTTCGCTGGCACGTATTCAGACACTCATTCGCTACACTCCTGAAAGGGAACGGTGAGGACGTGAAAACGGTACAAGAGTCGCTGCGGCATGCGGACAGCAAAGTCACGCTGGACGTGTACACGCAGGGCCTGATGCCGCTGAAGCGTGCGGCACAGCGGAAGGTTATCGAGGCAGTTGGACCCATGTGGACCCAAATTTCCGCGATGACTCCCGCAAGTGCTTGATTCTAAAGAGTGGGCGCGTAGCTCAGTTGGTAGAGCAATGCCCTTTTAAGGCATGGGTCGCAGGTTCGAATCCTGCCGCGCTCACCAAGATTTTAAAGTACTTAGCTGATTTCGGCAGGATTGGTTTCGGGCACCCCCAGACACCCAGAGCTGGTAAGACTCTAGCTTCTACGCGGTTGCGGTAACGCTCCGCGCTTTCAACTTCTCTGAGAATCCCGCCGGAAGCACCATTTGTACGACCTTCTTGTGGGCTTCCTGCTGATCGGCTGAAACCGCCTGTGCGTAAAGCTCTAGGGTAATCTTCGGGGTTGCGTGACGAAGCTGTGATTGTGCGACTTTCACATTCTCCCCGTTTGAGATCAGCAATGTCGCCAGCGACCGGCGTAGCGTGTGCCATCCGATCGGTGCTTCTCTGCTGCTTTTGATTCCAGAAATTCTCTCGATTACGGGACGGATGTGACGACGGAAGAGGATTTGATAGGTGTACGGAGTTTTGCCATGATAGTGCGGACTGGCAAAAATCCAATCCTCGTCCGATCGATAGGCCGTGTTTTCGCGCCAAAGACGGAGCACTTGGAGTACGGACTCCGCGAGTGGCAGGGGATTGTTCCTGCTTTTTGTTTCCTTCAGTTCGCCTTCGACGAATGCAAGTTCGGACTGAAGGATTCCTGTCTCCCACCCGACGTTCTTCCACTTCAACGCGATCAACTCTGATGCGCGCAGAGCCGTGACCGCGTCTACGAGTGCCATCGTCGCCTCGCGTAACGGCAACTGCTCCAGAGTTTGACGAACGACATCTGGGGCAAGAACCACACGCTGGATGAAATCCTGTTGCTTTGACGAACGCCTGTCGAAGCACCGCGATGGCCGGGACTCCCTCCTTGGCCGCAGACTGGATTGCGTTCTACCAACTCCCAGCGGACCCCGTGCGAGAAGATCGTGGACATCACATTCTTGATCTTCAGCTTGGTTCCATCCGGACGTTGGATCTTGTCCAACCACTCCTGAATTTGCATGGTCTTCATGCCACCGGCAAGATGACCGTGCCAGTAGGGTTCGACCCAGTTCTTGATGTACCGCTTGTAGGCATTGCGAGTTGATTTCGATAAACGGGATAGTTCGTGGTTGAGATAGTGGTTGATGAGCTCCCCAAACGTAATCGCCTTCAGGCTCAAGTGCTGTTTGTTTTCGTTGAGCTGGCATCGTCGCCGATCGGCCTCTTTGTTCGCTGCCGCTTCGGTGGGGAATTCTTTCGTTGTGCCGATTACATCTTTGTGCTGGCGCCGCCGCCCGTTCACTTCCTCGCTCCAGCGGAACACCCACACCGTTCCGATTGCTCTCTTCTCCTTGCAAAGCATGCCGCGGTTGTAGCGGATAGGCTTGC
>Ga0307478_10000727_pt1 | contig 32086 bp, 27 predicted proteins | sample atmos_gasesECM4C_2_FD_203713 | JGI IMG/M metagenome (GOLD analysis project Ga0307478, IMG submission 203713) | Hardwood forest soil microbial communities from Morgan-Monroe State Forest, Indiana, United States - atmos_gasesECM4C_05 | ecosystem: Environmental > Terrestrial > Soil > Temperate...
ATCCAGGTGGTGAACCGTCCTCCGGGCAAAGGATCTAACTACGTCTTTTCCGATTTTCTCTCTAAAGTTAGTTCCAAGTTTCGCGCGCAAATCGGAGTTACTGCTTCTCCGGCATGGCCGGTCGGTGCGCCTGCGGAGCGTAGCGCAGATATGATCGAACACGTAAAAAGCGAACCCGGCAGCATCGGTTTTGTGGAATCGCAATATGCAGCAAAGGGGAATGTTTCTACCGTTGCGGTTTTGAATGCTGCTGGAAAGTTCGTGAGGGCGTCGGCTGATACGATTGCAGCGGCCTGCCAGGCGGTGGAAGCGCCGCGGTGGAATAGTTTTGCGGCTTCATTAACCAATGCCTCCGGAGCCGATTCCTTTCCCATCACCAGTTTCAGTTGGGTTTATGTACGAGCTTCATCCAATGATGTCGCCCGGATGGCCGCTTTGCGTGACTTGCTCGACTGGATCTATTCCGATGGTCAGCAGTTTGCCGCCGAAGAAGGCTACTCTGAACTTCCTCAGCCGCTGCTAGTAGCGGTGAAAAGGAAAGTCCAGGAATTGCATTAGAGCCAGGTGCACAGTCCCGTTCAAATCTCTTCTTGTTGGTTTCGCCGGCGAGGGGCCGTGCGACGATCTTCTACTCTTGCATTTGCTTGTGTAGTTTGTCTGACCTGTTCCGTGTGCGCGCAGCAACCCGTTACGCCAGCGAAGGCAGGAGAAAGCAAGCAACCCGGCGCCGACTCCGCGTTGAAAGACATGTTCGAAGCGAAGATTAAAGCAGAGTGGGAAGCGCTGAAGAACAAAGACAAGAAGACTTACGATGACCTGTTAGCCGACGATTACCAGGGAGTCGAGGTTGATGGCAAAGGCGAACGTAATAAGCTGCAAGCCTTAGCCGAACTGGCGGATTCGAACGTCTTCACCTACACGCTGTGGGGCCTCAAGTTAATTCCGGCCGGTCCGGATGCAGTCCTAGTCATCTACGAAGTCACTATGCAGTTCCCGCCCAAAGCGCAGGTGCGTTACTCCCGGGTCTACATCAGCGAACTTTGGATAAAGCGCTCGGGGCAATGGAAGGAAGTGCATTACCAGGAGACGCACGTGAAGTAGCGCCGAAGCTCCATTACGAATTGAAGCCAACACGAATTCAAGCCAACCTCTGCAATAATGTTGCCATCCCACTAGACGAGAGGAGGCGCTTATGAAAAGATTTTTTTTCGTTACCTTGCTGCTATCCGGCAGCTTCCTGCTGGCGCAAGATAGCACTCCTGCCAACAGCGACCAGAAGTCTAAGACGTCTAACGATGAGATCACTGTGCAAGGCTGCGTTGGCCGGTCCAGTGGCGACTACGTCTTGACCAAGCAGAATCCGGCCATGACTTACGAACTGCAGGCGACCGGCAAGACGAGACTGAAACACTACTTGGGCCAGCGTGTGGAAGTCACTGGAAAAGAATCGCCGACCATGAGCACCAGTTCAGACGCCATGAATAAAACCGGTTCGGCGGCTCCGACGACTATAACGATCACATCAATCCGGACGATTGACAAGGAATGTACGGTTCGCCAAGCGTCAGACTACTAAGCTCGAGGACCTTTGTCCGCGCTTGGTTGAGTAAGAGAGCTTAGTCACAATCGGGCGGCATCGCCATGATTTCCGAATTCGAGTCGCATGGCGGCTTTTTCTTCGCCGGCTCCAGGAATGAGGGATGATTGTAGCGGAGAATCCACAGGCCTTCGTTGTTCGTGAGATAGAGCAAGCCGTGGGCGCCGTCGGGAAGAAGGCTGGTCACTTTATTGAAAGTTTCCAGAGTTTTCGGATTGCGCGGATCGCTTAGATCGAGCACGCGAACTGTTTCCGTCGCCCGGCTGCTGCTGGTCAGTGTCGTGGGTGTTTTTTCCGGAGCTTCGGCAATCGCTACGTCGGGACTGACCATCTCCAGGTTGCCAGAAGTTGCCTGATTCGATTCGGCGGTTCGCTGGAGAAGGCTCGGCTTGTCCGGCTTGCTCACGTCAACCACCATGAAACCCTGCTTGGCAGCCTGCTGGACGTAAAGATATTGCTTGCCGTTTTCCTTCTGCAACAGCATCTGGTTGCCGGTCTGCTGCGGCAAGGCCAAGTGCGCGATCAGGGTTGCAGGAACATCTGTGGGCTTTGGCGAGGGTTGCTCGCTTGCTCCAGCCATCATCGCAGGCATCAGCAGAAGCGAGAACGACCAGAACTGAATTCGCTGTCCTCTACAAAAAATATTCATAAATCACTTCGCAGTCCCCAACGCGAAACCACATCCAAATTTCGCATCTAAAGCGACTATACCACCAAGGCAAAGGCCAGATTACTGTTCCGCGTAGACTCCAACACATCCTTGAGTGTTGCTCGATCCGCAGATGCCACCAGGCTGCAGGGGCACGAATGCGTGGTTGTTACTTGGGTCCACCGCAATGCTGTGCGAGTTGGAGTTGGTCGTGACATTCACTAGCCATTGGTTCGTCTTGGCGTCGATCACGCCCATTACAGGTCCAGTCGGCATGTCGCGCGCGGCCAGATAATATCTGTTGTCTCCGGGGTTGTACCAAATCTCGTCGACGCCGCCTACATTTGTGATTTCCGTGATGATTGTTCCAGCGGTTCCATCGATCACGTATTCGTTGGGCGGGAATGCGGTGCCGTCATGGTCCGCACAACCTACCAGGAAGTTGTTGCCGGGGCCTTGAGCGATCGCGGTTGGCATGCAATTCAATATCGGGAAGCTGTTCTTTACATAAGGCCCGCAGGAGACTCCCCCGCAGCTGGTGTCGGCCAGGTTTGGATCGATCTCATCGACACTGCCAACGCTCGTGATTCCAATCGAATTTTCGTTAGTCAACAGGAGGTGACCCGTGTTCGGATTCCAGACCATGCCTCCTAACCCTGCTGGGGCTATAGCGCCGGAACAAGTGCCTCCTGGCGCAGATTGGCTACAAAAGGTTCCCGCCGATTGGTCGAGGATGGGACCGTGATGGCACGGTATGGAATAAGTAGCGCCACTTGGGCGAGTCCCGATGCCATTGCCGAGCAGGGCGCCAGTCGCCGGAGATCCCGAAACCCCACCCATGGCGAGCGGATTGCTCGGGTCTGGGCAAGGGAACCCGCCGCCCACCTCATCGACCTGACTTGTGGGAACACCGGCCGAAGTGACAGTGAGGCCAAGTCCGCCCGATGCCCCGCCTCCCGCGCCGTCGTAATAAATCTGCCCGATAATGCAGCTCGGTGGGTTGAAAGAGGCAGTGCTGGGACTGTTCGAAGATCCCTGTCCTAATGTCGCCCCGCCCGTTGCCGTGGCAGCCGGACCGTACGGCGTTGTGGGATCCAGCGGCAGACAATGCTGCTGCGCCAGGGTCCCGGTCTTACTTACAATGTGCGACATGTCGATAAACGTGATGAAGGGAAGTCCGGGGTCACCGTTGATAACCGCCAAAACCTGGTGGACGTTGTCGTAGGACATTTCGTCGGCACGGTCATCCCCGCACTCTGCACTGGATCCGGCCTCTCCATTCCATGAAGTAAGACAAGCCGACAGTTGATCGACGCCATCATAGTCGCCGGAGACGCCGGTCGGTATGGTGGCCAGCACTGTAGGTGCAGTGGGGTTTGGGCCCAGAGTCATGGTGGAGAGGTCGAAAACGTCGACGCTTGCACTGCCGTTGGCGACAAAAAGGATGTTGCCGTCAGCGCTCACTTCAAGGCCGTCAGGCCCAGACATTGGGTTAATGCCGTTGCCCCGCGAGGCGCAACATTGCGCGCCCGGCCAGCCGCCGAATTTCGAGTTCGCACCAAAACCCGGCAAATGAAACGGCTCTGTAGTTCCCGGTACAGATGTTCTGCAACCGAAACGCGTGAAATTGCCATACACCGAGACGATGGGCGGGATGATATCCACAGGCGTAGTGGAGCCGGCCGGCACCATCTGAGCACATAAGCTGGCGTTATTGCCGGCGTCAGCGATCGAATTAACGCCTTGAATTGCATTGACTGCGATGTTGTTAACGGTGTCGATAACAGCAACATCCAAGCCAATCCGATCGGAGATGTAGTCGAGATGACGGTTGGGATCGAGCCAACTTATGTCGAACGAGGTGAATCCGCCGCCGGGTTCGCCGGTGGCATTATGCTCCGGAACGGGAACTACGACGATGTTGGTGTAGCCACCAGCCGTAGTAGTGCCGCAAACAGGGCAGTTCTTCACCGTCCCGCAGCCGCTCGCGAGGACAAATAGCGCGGTTAGAAAAATAGTAAGCAGAATCCTCGGTCTCATCGAATTCCCTCCTGCGATTTCCCTCGGGGACCAGTTGCCACCAATCCCCGCGTCTCAATTCACTACCGTTTCTATCTGCAACCGCACCCCGTCAGGTCTCTAGAACCGGAACTGCAAGCGCTGCATGACCACAAAGAAATTCTGTGGCTCCTGCCCGGTGGCACTGGGCTGGTGAAGCTGATCGATACCGACGTTCACCATGTACTTCACCCAATAATTCGGGTACCAGCTAACGCCAAAGGTGATCTCGTCGGTGTGATAGTCGTAGGTTGGAACGAACTCCGGCGTGTAGAAGTTTAGGAAATTGGCACCGGGCGCGTCTGCCTGAATACCTGTGTAGCGCAGCCCAACCTCCCAAGCTCCGTAGCCACGCCCTGTGCCGCCTGGAGTATCGGGACCGAACAGAGGTCGTTTTACCCGTGGAGTGCCGTTTTCCGGGCGCTTCTCGCCCGTCAGCAAGTACGTCGTGCCGATGTTCCACGCTTTAGCTCCGATTCCCGGCACGGATAAGAACCCTAAGCCTCCCGGTGTTTCCGACCCTACGTCCCAGCGTTGCTCCTGCATCTGGACGTACTCGCCGCGCAGAGCGAGCGGTCCCTTGAGGTAGGTGAATTCTCCTTCGTAGCGCTCGATGGGGCCGTTAATGCGCAATTGCGGGAAGAATGTGTAGGCAGCGTCAGGCAGGGCGCCGCTGAAGCTCACATCGTTGTTGATGCCGCTGGATCGAGAGTGACTGATCGATCCCCCAACGGCAAGTTGTTTCACCCAGTCGTTCTTGCCTTTGCGGAATGGGTAGAAACGCAGCCGGCCCACGAAATCGGGCTCGTTGGTGACGTTCGCGGTAACGCCTCCGCGGCCGTTGAACGCTCCTGCCCACCACTGAATCACGCCTCCAGAAATGTCGCCGTGCAGAGTAATACCGGGACTGCGGTACGCGGTTACGGCGGAGGGGTACAGCAGCGATTGCAAACCACGCTCGACAAAGTCCAGGTTGGTGGCGCCGATTCCAGTTTCCTGTGCGAACGGCTCTTTGAACTGGCCAGCCTGAATCTGGAACTCAGGTCGGATGCGGACGTTCAAATAAGCGTCGCGAACGATTGCGCCAGTCGTGGAATTCGCGTCGGTCAACAACGCGAAATCGAAGTGTGAACCGTAGTTGCCTTGAAAGCCGAAACGGGCGCGGCGAACCAGGAACGTGTCGGAAGGTGCCCCATCGCCTTTGTACGCGCGGTAATCTGTGTCCAAATAGCCATATGGGCTGATGCTGAATTGCCCATCGGGGCTCTTGATGAAGAAATGCTCGCCGTTCCACCCCGCCGTCAGAGGAGTGTCTTTTTTCGCAGCCGCGTTCGCCGGGGCCTGATCTACAACCGCGACTACCGGCTCGGCCTCGAGCAGGACCGCATTCATCAGACGGGGCGTCCCGCTGGCGCGACCGTCAACCGGCAGGGAACTGACTTCCGGAGCCGCGCTGCTGGAGACAGGCCGAATCTGCGCCGAGCTGTTGTCTGCGGCGGAAGCTTTCGCCGCAACCAACTTCTCCACCATCGCCTTTAGTTCCTCGATCGTCTGGCGTTGCGCAGCGACTTCGCCACGCAATTGGTCGACTTCGGCCTTGGTTGCGCTTGCTGCGGCGGGACTGGAGGCGGGTTCCGTGCCTTGGGCAAGAATGATTGAAGCTGGCGTCATCACAAGTGCCAGCAGCACGAGAAGCTTCGTTAGCGAGCGCATGGGTTTCTTCTCCCCGGATGATTTGCTAAAAGAGCCTCAGGGCAGTGCGGACACTCGCAGTGCCTTGTTGGTTCGGGTTGACCGAAACTACAGAGAGTCACAAAATCAGACTTCGATCCGGTATGATTAGCGGACCAGTACCGACTGGCGGGTTTACCATATCGAAATGCGAACTGTCAAGAAACTTTTCTACTAGCCTCAGTTTGCAACACTTCCAGTCGACTCCGCACACATTCAAAGCTCGTGCGAATAAAAGACTACAGAGCTTGGTTGGTCTGTAGGGCGAGGAGTGTTACCCGTCAAAGACCTTCTGTCTGAATCGAGTTATGGCTGAGTCTGAGTCGAGTTATAGCTGAGGTACTTTCGACCAACTTCGGTCGCCCGCAAAAATTCTCCCTCAGTGCAATGGATAACCTTCTCCAGACATCGATTTTCTGTTAAACAGGAACTTGCATTTTACTCAGGCTATCTTGCTTTTCCTTGCGGCCGCGATTGCCGGAACACTCAACGCAGTGGCTGGCGGAGGCAGCTTCATTTCGTTTCCCGTGCTGCTGTTCGTCGGCATGCCTGCCATTGAGGCCAATGCCACCAACACGGTCGCTCTGTGGCCAGGGTTGGCGGCCAGTACGGTTGCCTACCTGAAGCGGTTGGACGCACCGTTGCGCTTGTTGATCCCGCTTTTGGCAACTAGCGTGGCCGGGGGATGGGCGGGAGCGTTGTTGCTGCTTCGAACCCCGCAACACACTTTTCTACATCTCGTTCCGTGGCTTCTGCTGGCCGGCACTCTGCTGTTTGCCTTTGGCAATAACATCCGCTCGATTGCAGGACAGGCGGCCGCCGTCGACGATCTCCGCAAGATCTCGTGGCAGGCAATTACGGTGACTTCAATTGTTGAGTTGCTGGTCGCGGTGTATGGCGGATATTTCGGCGCCGGTATCGGGTTCATAACGCTCGGAATGCTGGCAGCGCTGGGTATGCAGGACATTCATGCCATGGGTGCGATCCGGACCTTGCTCGCCGTTGCGATTAATGCGGCCGCCGTCGTCACTTTCATTGTGGCGGGTGCGGTCTTGTGGCCGCAATGTATCGTGATGATCGCGGGCGCGCTAGCGGGTGGCTGGTTCGGCGCGCACTACGCCCAGAAAGCTGATCCCGTGAAGATGCGGTATGTGGTGATCGGCGTTGGCATCGTCATGACCGCGTACTTCTTCGTAACGGGTCGCTGAACCTTGTCCTTTCTCGGATTTGCACACTGTCGTGATAACCGTCGCGTCTCGACCTTTGAAAGCCCGCTTCACAGAAGAGTAAAATCACGGAGGCGTTGGGCCTTCTTCGCTGACGCATGGAGCGCCCTAAAGTTCCGCCGACGTATAAGAAAAACTAATAGAGTTCGCCAATAAAATTAACTTGACTACACTTGCCGTGCCGGTATTTACTTCCACCCTGCTTGTCATCGCGAAAGCTCCGCTTTGGAGGTCTCTCCGCGCGGATTGGATTACGTATGAATGGAAAAGAGGCTTATGAGCGTCGCACAACACCCGACTTCGACCACCGAATTATTCGCACCTCTGCAGCCACCCACGCGTTACCTCTTCGGACCGGGCCCGACCATGGTGGACCCTCGCGTCTATCAGGCACTTTCCAAGCCGATTGTTGGACACCTTGATCCCTATTTCATCCAGGTGATGCAGGACGTTCAGGAATTACTCAAGGCCCCCTATGGCATTACCGCAGGCTCCACGCTGGTTATTTCCGGAACAGGTAGCGCGGGCATGGAAGCCGCGGTCGCCAACTTCGTAGAACCCGGAGCCAAGCTGGCGATCTTCGCGAATGGATATTTTTCCGATCGTCTTACCGAGATGGCCAAGCGCCAAGGCGCAAACGTGGTTCGCTTTGAAAAGGCGTGGGGAGAAACTTTCACCGACGCGGAGGTTGCGGAATTCATCCATCGCGAAAAGCCGCAGGTGGTCGGCTATGTGCAAGCGGAAACATCGACTGGCGCCTTGCAGTCGGGCAACGCAATTTGTGCCGCGGCTCATGAAGCCGGTGCTCTGGTTATCGGCGACTGCGTTACGTCCCTCGGTGGAGTTCCGGTCGAGTTCGACAAAACCGGAATCGATATCGCATATAGCTGCTCGCAAAAAGGGCTCAGTTGTCCTCCGGGCCTGTCTCCGCTGGCGATTTCACCGCGCGCGATGGATTGGTTGCGTGCCCGCACCTCGCCGGTGCGCAGTTGGTATCTCGATCTCAAGCTGATTCATGACTATTCGACGGTCTCGCACCGCTATCACCATACCGCTCCCATTTCCATGTTCTTCGCCTTGCGCGAGGCGTTGCTGGTTATTGCGGAGGAGGGAATCGAAAATCGTTGGGAGCGGCATCGCCGCTGCCACAAGCTTTTCGTGCGGGAGATCGAAGCGATGGGTCTTGGCATGCATGTACCTGCCGCTCACAGAATTCCAACTCTCAACACCGTCCTTGTGCCGAACGGCGTAGATGAGCCCAAGGTACGCAAGCGCCTCTTGGAAGGTCCAGGCATTGAGATTGCCGGCGGATTCGGGCCGTTGGCTGGCAAGATTTTCCGCGTCGGCCTGATGGGACCTCTTGCTACCGAAGAGAATGTGCAGTTTTTCCTGGTGGAATTCAAGAAGGCGCTCAACGCCGAAGGATACGCGGGCTAATTCGGAGTCCGCCGTGAAGCTTCTTGTGGTGACCGAGTTTTTGCAGGTTGCCCGAAACCGCTTGGTCAGAATCGGGTGGCCAATTGGTCGTGTGCAACATGAACAACAGATACCAGTAGAACCGACATCCAAGGCCCGCCCCAGAAACGAGAACGAATGACACTGAAGTCGGTCGACACACTTCTTGACGTTTTACATTTTGCCGACAGTCACACGGCCGTCGTCGTCCCCGAGCTTGGAATCAAAGTCACCTACGATTCCCTTCGGCAGCAGGTTCTGGCTATGGCGAACGCTCTGGCGTCCGCTGGTGTGAACCGGGGCGACGCTGTGGCGATTGCTTTGCCCAACGGATTGCCTGCCATCGTGAGTTTTCTCGCCGCATCGATCGCCGGCACCGCAGCTCCTTTGAACCCAGCCTATCCCTACGAAGAATTCCATTTTTTTCTGGGCGATACCAACGCCCGAGTTTTGCTTTGTCCGCCGGTCGGAGCAGAGTTTGTGCGCACCGCAGCCACCGACCGCAAGATCCCAATCTTTTCCGTCGAGATGACGGAGCAGGGAATCGTTCGCATTGTGGACGCTCCTTCCGGCGCAAAAGCCACCGAACCCACTGCGGACGATATTGCCCTCGTTCTTCACACCAGCGGAAGTACGGGCAGGCCGAAGCGCGTTCCTCTGCGGCATTTCAACCTCGCGGTCTCCTCGGCGAACATTGCGAACACGTACGCGCTTACGCCCGCAGATGTCTCGCTCTGCATCATGCCGCTGTTTCACGTCCATGGCCTGATCGGTTCTACGATGGCGGGTTTGCTTTCGGGTGGAACTGTTGTTGTTCCAACAAAATTCAATGCGCTTTCTTTCTGGCGCACGGTGCGCGAAAACCACGTGACTTGGTATTCAGGCGTGCCGACCATGCATCAAATCCTGCTCACTCGGGCTCATCACAAACCGGCAGAAGCTGCTTCGCTTCGTTTTATCCGCTCCTGCAGCGCACCGTTGTCGGCAGAGCTAATTCACAAAATCGAAGGATTGTTTGGCGTGCCTTTTGTCGAAGCCTATGGAATGACCGAAGCGGCGCATCAAATGACTTCCAACCCACTGCCTCCGCGGCACCGCAAAGCAGGATCAGTGGGCGTCGGAGCGGGGTTGCGAATCAGCATTATGGACGCCCAGGGCAACCATCTCGGAACCAATCAGCGCGGCGAAGTGGCGATTCAAGGCGCGAATGTGTTCCGGGGATATGAAAACAACCCCGACGCAAACGCTCGCGCCTTTGTCAGTGGATGGTTCCGCACTGGCGATCAGGGATTTCTCGATACCGACTGTTATTTGCATTTGACCGGCAGGATCAAAGACATCGTCATTCGCGGCGGCGAAAATATCGCCCCTCACGAAGTCGATGAGGTTTTGCTGAGGCATCCGGCGGTTGCTGCAGCAGTCACTTTTGGCTGTACGCATCCGACGCTTGGCGAAGAAGTGGCTGCAGCCGTGGTTTTGTACGAAAAGAATGGCGCGACCGAGTCTGAGCTGATCAAGCATAGCCGCGAATTCCTGGCGGAATATAAATGCCCAACGAAAATTTATCTGGTCGAAAGTATCCCCACCACAGCGACTGGAAAAATTCGACGCCGGGCCGTCGCCGCTGCCTTGGCTGGTGAGCACGAATGAAGTTTCTGATTGTGGGAGCGGGCGCAATTGGCGCATACGTCGGCGCCCGCATGGCGCGCGCCGGCCTCGACGTTACTCTCTTCGCGCGCGGGCCGCACTTGAAAGCCATGCAGGAGCACGGCGTGCAGGTTAAAAGCGCGGAGGGAGATTTCCAAGCCCAGCCCAGAATTGTTGGTTCCCTCGAAGAAGCGGGGGAATCGGACGTAGTTTTTCTCGGCGTAAAAGCCCACAGCCTGCCGCAACTCGCGCCTCAGTTGAAACCGGTGCTCGGCCCGAATACGACAGTCGTTAGCACGCAGAACGGAATTCCCTGGTGGTACTTTCAGGGTTTCGGCGGCGAATGGGACGGGCTTCGCCTCGAGCGCATCGATCCCGGCGGTGTAATTTCCGCCGCCATTGACGCCCCTCGCGTTGTTGGTTCGATTGTTTATTTCTCGACCGAAATCACCGCGCCGGGTGTGATCCAGCATACGGACGGCAATCGCTTTTCTATCGGAGAACCCAATGGCACGCGCTCCGAGCGCTGTCGCCGCATCGCCGAAGCGCTGACGGCTTCCGGCCTGCGTTGTCCAATCACCACTCACATCCGGCAGGAAATTTGGGTAAAGATATTAGGTAATGCTTCGTTGAATCCTGTAAGTGCGTTGACCCGCGCCACGCTGGTGCAAATGTTGCGCGATCCGGGAGTCTCGGACGTGATTCGCAACATCATGCAAGAAGTGGAAGCGGTTTCGAAGAAGTTAGGAATGGAATTGCCAATTTCCATCGATCAGCGAATGGCTGGCGCGGAAAAAGTTGGCGAACACAAGACCTCAATGCTTCAGGATCTCGAAGCCGGTCGGCCAATGGAACTGGAAGCCCTAGCCGGCTCGGTGGTGGAACTCGGCGAAAAGGTTGGTGTTCCGATGACGCATACGCGAGCGGTGTACAATTGCGCGAAGTTGCTCGGGCAGAGCAGCCTTGCTGCGCTCCAGCCGACAAAACCGTCGTGACTCCGGGCGTTTCTGCACTCACGCCCATCGACGTTTCTTAAATCAATGGAAAATTATTTGCCCGCGGCTTGACAGCGGGGGTATACTTCCATCTGGTCCACTTAGCAGACCACTTGGGAGCCGCGTTGCCTCCAATCCTCAATTCCGAATTCGAGACTATACGGCGCAACAAAGTCTATGAAGACGTTGCGCGGCAGATCGAGCGGCTAATACTCAAGAAGCTGCGGCCGGGCGACAAACTGCCTTCGGAGCGCGAACTCGCCGAGACTCTCGGCGTCAGCCGCAGCTCCATACGAGATGCAATTCGCAGCCTCGAACTGATGGGCATGGTGGAACCGCGTCAAGGCGCGGGTACCATCGTTCGCGAAATCACTTCCAACTCGGTGGCGAATCCGCTGGCCAACGCCCTCAAGCACAAAGAGGAGTTGATGGGAGAACTCCTTGATTTTCGCCTGATGCTCGAACCATCTCTTGCCTCGCGCGCTGCGACGCATGCTTCCGCTGACGAAATTTCTGAGATGGAAGACATCCTGAAGCGGCAAGCGGAAAAGTTACGCGTTGGAGAGAGCACGATCGCCGAGGATTCCGAATTTCACTACGCAGTTGCATTAGCATCTGGCAATAGCGTTGTGCTGAAAGTGCTGGATACTCTCATGGACTTGCTGCGGGAAACGCGCGAACGCAGTTTACAGGTCGAGGGACGCCCGCAAAAATCGCTGGCTGGCCACAACCGCATACTGGCCGCTATCAAGCGCCACGACGCCGAAGCGGCGAAAGCCGCGATGCGGCGTCACATAGAGGACGTCGAAGAGATTGTGTTGAAAAAGTAATGAGCAGAACGGTTCCGCGAGTGCGAAGTGGGTTCGCACTAACGTTTGCGATGACCAACTGCCGACCATCTGGGGATGATCAGATTGACTGACTTGGGAAATGACGCGACGCGCGAAGCTTTCGCGTCTCGCGATGTGGACCACGCGGGTCACCCGACTGCGACGATTACGCTGCGTGTTGCGGAAGCCCGCGTCGAGGATGTCGGTCACGCCATTGCGAGATTGGCGCCGGGTGATCTGCGGTGCATCGGCGCGCGGGCAGGCGACATCCTGAAAATCTTTGGTGGCACGATGGCCGTCGGACGTGCGGAGCTTGCCGACGAAGGCCTCGAAGGCATGGTCCAGATTGATGGAACCTGCCGAAGCAATTGCAATGCGGGATTGCAGGAGCAAGTAGCCGTCTCAGTAGTCGAACCCCAACAAGCCGTGGCCGTTCGCTTCACGCCTTTGTGGAAGGGAGCACCGCCGGCAACCATTGCACCCGAGCAAATGCTCGAGGATCTGGTCGGCGTTCCGGTTGTTGCAGGCTGCGTGGTGCGCGTCCCAACGTTTTCCAAAGCAGTGAACTTTCAGGTTGTACGCACGATTCCGTCAGGAACGGTCGTCATAGGGAAGCGCACCGACCTCCGCGTGGTGGAGGGTGACCAAACCGTCGCACGTGCCCCGGCCGTTTCCTATGAAGATATCGGCGGCTTGGAGCGTGAAGTTGCGAGGGTTCGCGAGATCGTCGAACTTCCGCTGAAGTATCCGCGCGTCTTCGAGCGCCTCGGAATTCTGGCGCCGAAGGGTGTGTTGCTCTATGGCCCGCCAGGGACGGGTAAGACGCTTCTCGCGCGCGCCGTAGCTGCCGAGAGCCGTGTGCATTTCATTCACCTCAACGGCCCCGAGATCATGCGGAAGTTCTACGGTGAAAGCGAGGCCAAGCTCCGCGAGGTGTTCGAAGAAGCTGCACGCCGCGCGCCAGCGATTCTCTTCATCGACGAGATTGACGCCGTCGCCCCCAAGCGCGCCGAAGTGAGTGGCGAGGTCGAAAAGCGCGTCGTAGCACAGCTTCTCAGCTTGATGGATGGTTTCGTGGCTCGCGGACAAGTCATCGTCATCGGTGCGACGAATATTCCCGAGGTGCTTGATCCCGCCCTGCGTCGTCCGGGGCGCTTCGATCGCGAAATCGAAATTGGGGTTCCGAATGCGCAAGCGCGGCTGCAAATTCTTAGAATTCACACCCGTGCCATGCCGCTCGCGCCCGATGTCGATCTTAGAGAAGTCGCCGAGCACTCCCACGGCTTCGTCGGCGCCGACCTCGAAGCGCTGGGGCAAGAGGTCGGCATGATCGCTCTGCGCGGTTTCCTCTCCGCTTATCCGCTCGAAACCGACGGCGCTGCAACGGTCGAACTCGGTTCCCTGCAGGTGACGCGAGAAAATTTTCTTGCCGGTTTAAAAGAAGTCGAGCCCAGCGCAACTCGCGAATTCCTGATCGAGAAAAGTTCGTCAACTTTCGCATCCTTGGGAGGCCTCGCGCAGGTGAAACGGTTACTTGACGGGATCGTCGAGCACTCTCACATGCGTGCCGAGGTTTATGAACAGGTTGGACTTACGCCGCCGCGAGGCATCCTGTTTGTGGGACCGTCTGGAACCGGGAAGACTGCAATGGCTCGTGCCCTCTCAGGCGAGAAGCAACTTCCGCTCATCGCCATCGATGGCCCGCAGCTGTACTCGAAGTGGCTGGGTGAATCTGAGCGAGCCTTGCGCGAAGTTTTCAAGAAAGCGAGACGTGCCGCGCCCTGCATCCTGTTCTTCGACACCATCGACGCGCTCGCGCCAAAGTTTGGCGCCGATCAATTCGGCACCGATGTTTATCAGAGAATTCTTAGTCAGCTTCTGCGCGAAATCGATAACCTGCGCGACGTCAAAGGCGTAATTCTGCTGGCGGCTACCAATCGTCCCGAACGTATTGAGCCCGCGCTTCTGCGCAGCGGACGCTTTGACTACATGCTGCCGTTCGCCAAGCCCGCCGCCGCCGATCGCGCCACCATCATGCGCCTTTGCTGCCAGCGCGTGCCTTTGGCTTCGGATGTTGATTTCAACGAGTTCGCGGAGCAAATGGAAGATTTCACCGGCGCCGATATCGAAAGCTTGTGCAAGAAGGCGACACTATCCGCGATTGTAGAATTTCAGAATGGCACGCGCCGCGCGCCGTTGATCGTTTTGCGCAGCGATTTTCTGGTGGTTCTTGAGTTCGATCACGGAAGTCTCTCGCAACTGACCAGGGCGAATGCATCGAACCTGAATCACAGCGTTGGGGACTCGTTCCCTGGTGCATCAACAACTACGAAGCACTGACGAGGTTGATTATGAGTTACACAGAACTCACGGTTTGGACGCGCGGCATCATTATGGACAAAGAAGGCCGCGACATCGTCAACTCCATCTCGGCGTCGGCGCGGCTCGAAGGCAAATACGCGCAGGCAATGGAGAATTACGTCGACAACCCTGATCGCACCAACTGCCCCACGCGCAAGTATTGCCGCGTGAGCGATGAAGTTCTCGAAAATGAGCTCACCTATGAAAACGAGAAGCCCAATATCGTCGTGCTGGTGGAAGGCACGATGGTGAAAGGCTGGGACTATATGCGCGGCATGCCGGCCGGCGGCACGCTGGTGATCAACACGCACTACACGCCCGATTACATGATCCGTTTCGTTCCCGGGCCGGAGCGATTGGCTCAACTGGTGTGCGTTGATGCCGCCAAGCTGGCGAACCACAAATGGCTTTACTACCGGCTGGGTGAGCTTGGCCTCGACCGCCTTTCGACCGAGGGAGCTGCCGAAAGAAATAAATCCATCGCACCCGATATCGCGGCGCCGCTAATTGCCGCGGTCGTAAAGACTACGGGCATCGTCAAAATGAAAACCATTGAACCGATGATAGCCAACAAAAACGCATTCGAAATGGCTCTCAACGAGTTACATATTATGCCGCTGAATCCAGTGGCCGTGTAGGAAGGAACTCATGTCGACTAAAGGCACAAAAATTCCCGATTGGCTTACCGTTCCATTCGCCGGTATCACGCCCGCCCCGTCGCAGGAAAAGGGACAGGACCTTTTCCCCACCGGCAACTGGCGTTCGATCCGCCCGGTCTATCGCGACAAGTTGCCACCCTGCAACAACGCCTGCGGGACCAATGAAAAAATTCAGGGCTATCTCGACCTCGTGAAGCGCGGCAAGTACATCGATGCCTACGCGCTCATTAAGGAGGACATGCCTTTTCCGTCCGTTACCGGCCGCGTGTGCTACCACCCGTGCGAGCAAGCCTGTAACCGCGGAAAGTACGATGAGGCCATTTCGATTCGCGCGGTCGAGCGCTTTCTTGGAGACCTCGGACAAGCTCTGACCCACGATGTAGTGAAGCCTGGTAAGCCCAACGGCAAAAAAGTAGCCGTTGTCGGCTCCGGACCCGCCGGTCACAGCGCTGCCTATCAGCTTGCACGCCTCGGCTACAAAGTGACGATCCTCGAGAAATCTCCCAAAGCTGGGGGATTGAACCGCGGCGGCATTCCTGACTGGGTTCTTCCTGCTCACATCCTCGATCGCGAAATTGAGCGCCTGGAGCAACTGGGCATCACCATCCAAACCAACGTCGAGGTCGGCAAGGACGTTACCTGGGACGATTTGAAAAAGAATTACGACGCCTGCGTACTGGCCATTGGCCTCACTGAGCCTAACAGCGTGCGAGCCGAGGGTGAGAACAAAGACGGTGTGCTCTATGGCCTTCCATTTCTGCGTGACATCGGCATGGGTACCTCTAAGGTGAAGCTGGGAGCTCGTGTCGCCGTCATCGGCGGAGGAAATACAGCCATCGACTGTGCTCGCGAAGCTCTGCGGCAGGGCGCTGTGGAAGTGACCATGATCACGGTGGAGGCGAATCCTAAAGAGATGCCGGCCTCGCCGGAAGATCTGCATGACATGCTCGAGGAGGGCGTGGACCTGTGGCATGGCCGCGCGGTGACGGCGGTTCTAGGCAACGGTAAGGTCGAGTCCTTGCAGTTGCATCCGGCGCGCTTTGCCGGAGCGATCAACGCTTCGCCCATCAACGTCGATCGCGAAGCTCCCGCGGAGCGCTTCGCCGTCGATAACGTGATCATTGCGATCGGTCAGCGAGCATCGATCGGTTGGCTGCCTGACGAGTTCAAGAACGAACGCGGAACCATCCGGATCGACAAGTTCGGCCGCCTTGGCGACACGAACTTTTTTGCCGCCGGAGACATCGCGCAGGTCGGTTCGGGTCAACCCTTGATGGTGGTGAATGCCGTGGGCGACGGCAAGCGTGTCGCTTTCAATCTGGACAAAGTGATGCGTGGCGAGGCGTTGCAGCCGCGCACGATTCCAGTGGACGTGATCATGGACTTGAATCGCATGAACATGACCTACTTCCCGCATTTCCCGCGCGTTCAGCAGGCGATGCTGAATCCAAACACGCGGCGCAAAACGCAGGATGAAGTGATTCAAGCTTTCTCGGAAGAACAGGCAGTCGAAGAGGCGGGCCGCTGTTTCAGTTGTGGCACATGCAACGCCTGCGACAACTGTTACCTGGTGTGTCCCGAGCCGTGTATCGCGCGGCCGGAGCGGTCGAACGGCCTGTATAAAATTCTGGTCAACTACTGCAAAGGTTGCCGCGTGTGCATTGAGGAGTGCCCAACCGGCTGCCTGGAAGGCGTGCCCGAGCTCGACTTCGATACCGGAGTCGTGCGTATGGATACGGCATTCGCCATCACGCCGGGTCTGCATGGACGTCAAGCCGAGGAGCTGCGAAACCTGGGCGAGCGTCCGGCAAAGATTATTTAGCACTGAGCTACACGAGCCATGTCGCATCAGCGGTAGTCGACGATAAAGATTTTGGAATTTGCGGAGTGAACTATGGCAACCGTTACCGAAGCAAAGAAGAGAATGGTCCGGATTAATGGCTGCGTCGCGTCAGCGCAAGCCGCTAAATATGCGGATGTCGACGTAATCGCAGCGTACCCGATTCGTCCTTACACGGCGACGATGATGGCGCTGGCGCAGATGGTCGCGAACGGCGAGCTCGATGCCGAATACATTGTGGCTGATAGCGAGCATTCGCAGCTGAGTATCGCGCACGGGGCTGCATCGGCTGGGGCACGCGTTTTCACCGGCAGCTCCGGCGTCGGCGTGCAGTTCGCCTATGAACTTTATTCGCCGATCTCGGGAAGCCGCATGCCGGTGCAGATGATGATTGCTGACCGCACGCTCGACCCTCCCGGCGATTTCGGCTCCGAACATACCGACGCGCTCTCGACTCGCGACATGGGCTGGCTAATGGGCTGGTCCTGCGATGCGCAGGAAGCGTTCGACAATCATCTGATCGCATTTCGCATCGGCGAAGATCCACGCGTGCTTTTGCCGCAGATGGTTTGCCAAGACGGCTTTTTCGTTTCGCACATCACAGGAGACGTGGAATTACCCGATCAGGGGCAGGTCGACGAATTTCTACCGCCTTACAAGCATCCCTATCCGCTCGACCCGCGGCATCCGGTCTCTCACGGGCCGCAGATCATGCCGGAGCAGGGGCCTCCGCTGCAATTGGAGCGGGCTCGTGCCATGGAAGGTTCGATGGCGGTCATCGAGGAAGTGCACGACGAGTTCGCGAAGATTTTTGGCCGTCGATACGATCCGTGGGTTGAAGAGTTCATGACCGATGACGCCGAGGTGGTTTTCTTCCTGCAAGGCGCCCATGCGGTGACGGCTCGTTTTGCCATTCAACACATGCGCGAACGCGGACTGAAAGTCGGCATGGCGCGCCTGCGTACCATCCGGCCGTATCCAACCGACCGCGTCAACGAGGTCCTTAGCAAGTTCAAGGTTGTGGGCGTTATTGAGACCAACATGGGCCTGGGCAGCGTCAGCAGCGGCGGTTCGCTGTACGCTGAAGTTTGCGCGGCTCTTTACGAAAGCAAAGAGCGGCCGCTGGTGCTCTCGTTCATGGCGGGCATGGGCGGCGAGGCGATCGTGCTAAAAGAATTTTATTGGATGACCGAAAAAATGCTGGATGTACAGAAACGCGGCAAGATCGAGAAGCGCACCCATTGGGTCGGATTCGAACACTAAGGTTTCTCGTGTAGCGGATTTGTCCGCGTCAGCGGTTAGGATTGATGCAGGGCCTTGGGCTTTGCGATTTGGAGGACTGATATGGCAACCATTGAAGTGCAGCGGCAAATTCTACCGATTCTCGCCAGCCCGAATCAGGGAGCGCGTTTTTATAATCCTGATCTACCGTCGTCCGAGCCGTTTGTACCGGGCCACCGCACCTGCGCGGGCTGCGGGCCCTCCATCCAGTACCGGATGACGAGCAAGGCTTCCGGCGACAATACGATTCTGGTTGGACCGACGGGCTGCATGTACGTCGCCAACAGTTCGTATTTGTGCACACCCTATAACGTGCCGTGGGCGCACACGCAGATTGGCAGTGCCGGCAGCTTCACAGCGGGCGTGGCTGCGGCGTATGAAGCGATGATCCGCAAGGGCAAATGGAAGGGCGAATTCCCGAATATTATTTGCGAGGCGGGCGACGGTAGCGCCTCCGACATTGGACTGGCCTCGATTTCCGGCGCGCTTTATCGCAATCACGATTGCCTCATCATCTGCTACGACAACGAACAGTACGCGAACACCGGCATTCAGGCCTCATCGCGCACACCGTATGGCGGCATGACTACTTTCTCTCCTCCCGGTCCGGAAGTTCCGGAAGGAAAGAAACTGTTCCCGAAGGATCTGGCGCGCATGATGGCGGCTGGGCATCCACACTGCTATGTGGCGACGGCGAGCGTCGGCTACCCCATCGACCTCATGAATAAAGTGCGAAAGGGACTCAACCACAAAGGCGCTGCATATCTCATGATCTACACTCCCTGCCAGAAAGGGTTCGTGTATGAGACTCCGCGCTCCATCGATCTGGGCCGGCTGGTCGTGGAGTGCGGCCTCTATCCGATGTGGGAGTGGAACCCCGAGAAGCGCGAATATGATTACAGCTTCCGCCCGCAAAACATGCGGCCAGTTTCCGAGTACCTAAAACTGCAGGGACGGTTCGGACATCTCCACGCCGAGCACATCGCTTCGTTGCAGAAGTTCGCTAACCAGCAATGGAAGATGATGGGAGTCGAATTGCCCGAGGCATTGGTCCAGGCAGCGGACGCGAAGAACCTGACCAACATGGCAGCGGCGGCAGAGGCGGAGGCGGTTGCGCAAACCATATGAACACGACAGCGAACATTCCCGCGAGCAAACCCGGCCCCGAGGCCGAACCTGAGGGACAGGAAAGTTATATTGTCACGGAAGGCAAGAAGCGCGGTTCGACGCGCGACGTGCGGCCGGACGCGGCGTTCGACCGCTACTACACCGTCTTGCGCGTGCATCCGGGCGACGCGGTCCTCACCGACAACTGGCACACTAACGAAGTGCTTAGCCATGCGCGGGCCAACTTCGAAGGGGTCACGTTCGTGATGCGCACGCTCGAGGCGTGGGGAGTGATGATCGAAAACGATCATCGCGCTTCCTACACCGCGGGCGGACGCATCTGGATGCTCGATATCGAGCCTTGCGAAGGCAAGAAAGCGCGATTGCTTGGTACCGCCGGTAAAGGATAGCGGACGGTTGAGCCGCATCCTACTCATCGACGACACGCCGGAAATTGCCGAGCTCCTTACGTTTGCTTTACGTGACGCTGGCCACGAGGTACTCGCTTCAGGGTATACCGCTGCGGTGAACGATCTCGTGAAAGAGCACCGCGCCGACGCTCTCGTGCTCGATTGCTCCGCGTACGAGATGAGTGAGGCGCTGTTCGACAGCGTGCGTCACAATCCAGATCACGCCGAGCTTCCCATCGTCATCATCAGTGACACGCCGGAGGAAGCTGACGCAAGCCTCGGCGAGCGCAACGCCCAGAAAGTTCTGCTGATTCCGAAGCCGTTTACTGCGTCGCACGTCGCAAGAGCGCTCGCTCAATTGCTGGGATGAAGGTCAAGATAAACATGCCACTGTGGAGCATGGACGATTGGCAGTACGTTGAGCGCGAGACCGTGACGGACCCGAAGGGCAGGGACTGGACGGTCGCGCTGATGGATGTGCTCGGGCAAAAGGGCGATCCTGACATGCCCGACAAGATGCTCGAACTGCAGTATTCTTCGGGCCGGTATTTCACCCTCATCTATTCTCCGAGCGGGGCTGTGCAGCGCGAGCGGGGCTACGCTTCTCTGGAAGAAGCGACAAATGCTTACGGAAATCTACTCGTGGGCGTGATCGATGGAAGCTTGGATCCATCGCAGCCTGTTTTCCGGCAGGATTTGGAAGATTAGCAAAATGACGGGTGCGGAACACACCACGATCCTGCGGTTGATGTCCTTCTATCGGCCGGGATCTAGATCTCGCATCACGACGCGAAGCACCTGCCCCGTCTGCCGCGCATCGCGTTCGGAAACCGTTGTTTGACCGTTCCCGTCGCTATCACTGGACTCCCGATAGGTTCGCGCGATCGCCGGCAGCCGCGCGCACCCGCCGCGAATGAGACCTGTCTTTTCTGCGATCGCGAGTCGCGTCTCAAACGACCAATCGGCAATCTTGCCGACGGGCGCGCCCGAGGCAGCCAGCGCACTTAGACCCTTGTATTCCAGCGCGTCGGTCACGATGGCCTCTAGGATGCCGCAAGAAGTATGCAGCGCTAGGTCATAGTCTCCATCCTCGAGCGCGCGCTGGCTATCGCTGTAAGCCTGCTCGACCACCGGGCGCAGTTCGGAGTTGTGAACAAATTCAAAGCGGCGGGGAGATGGCTGTTCTGAAGATGCCGAAATAACTGGACCCTCGTCCGTTTGCGACAGCGAGGCAATTGCCTGTTCGAGGACGGCGAGCAGTCGTTTGACGATGTCGGCGGGTGACGCTCCTTCGACGGCTTGACCATTCGCCGAGCGCATTAGGAAAGCTTGGCTGAAAGAGCGCGCAAGCCAATGGGCTTTACTGCCGCCGGACAGTTGATTGATGGTGACGCCACAATCTTCCTGCCACGCGCGAGTAGCCCCGATCACCGAACTGTTCGAGGGATCGGCAGCCAGCGTGTTGCGAAGCTGGCATCCGCGGCCGATTAGGCCATTGAGTTGGGAAAGGTAAGTATCGACCTGCGCTCGAAGGTTCTCATCCATGAATTACGTTTGCGTTTCTCGTTCACGTCTCCGTCCCGGCGACGCTATAACCCGCGCCAGTGGCGGTTTGCGGCCCCTTGACAGCACCGTGGAAGCGTGGTAGATTGCAGCCGCAAGTGGTTCGATCAGTGGACCAGTATATCAGAGTTCGCTAGGAACACACCCGGGAGGTGCATTTATGGCTGCTTCTACAGCCGCGGCAGGTTCTACCCCCAGCGAATCCAACCGCTGGATAATTCTCCTGTTCAGCATTCTCGGTATGGTGGCGGTGGCGAACTTCCAGTACGGCTGGACGCTGTTCGTGCCGCCCTTGCAAAAACACCTCAATGTGGATCAAGCTCTGATCCAGGTAACCTTCACGGTTTTCGTTCTCCTCGAGACTTGGCTCGTCCCTTTCGAGGGCTGGCTGGTAGACACGTTCGGCCCTAAGTTACTCGTGATGCTCGGCGGCGTGTTGGCCGGTCTGGGCTGGGTTGGAAGCGGCAAAGCCGAGTCTCTGACCGCTCTGTATCTTTCCTACGCCGTGGCTGGGCTGGGTGCCGGCATCGTATACGGCACTGCTATAGGCCTCGCTATGAAGTGGTTTCCTGACCACCGTGGTCTGGCAGCTGGACTCACGGCGGCCGGCTTCGGCGCTGGATCCGCCTTCACCGTTGCCCCCATCGCCAACATGATCGCCTCGGCCGGATACCAAGCCGCGTTCATCCGATGGGGGATCATCCAGGGATTAACCGTGATCGTGGCGGCGTTCTTTCTCAAGTCGCCGCCAGCTGGCTGGCTGCCCAAGACCTGGAGATCGAAAGGCAGCGAGGAAGTGAAAAAGCGCCAATCGCAGGTGGATTTTACGTCCGGCGAAATGGTGGCCACACCCAATTTTTGGCTCATGTACGTGATGATGATGATGGTGGCCACCGGTGGCTTGATGGCAGTGGCCCAGCTGAAGCCAATGGCGGTCGATTTCAAAGTTGATAAAATACCTGTCCACTTGCTATGGCTAACCATGCCGGCACTAACCTTTGCGCTTTCTGCCGACCGTATGGTCAACGGACTGTGCCGCCCGTTCTGGGGATGGATCTCCGACCACATTGGGCGGGAAATGACCATGACCGTCGCTTTCGGTTTAGAAGCTATAGCCATCTATGTGCTCCTCAGGTTCGCCAGTAACCCGCTTTTGTTCGTCGTCTTCAGCGCGTTTACGTTCTTTGGCTGGGGCGAGATCTATTCGTTGTTTCCGGCTCTTTGCGGAGACTTCTTCGGTCGCAAGCATGCTACCGAGAACTACGGCTTTCTGTACACCGCCAAGGGTACCGCTGCCATGTTCGTACCCATAGGATCGGCGCTAGCCGCGGGCAAGGCTTTCGACTTCCGCGCGGACATCCTGCTTCTGCTGGGCGGTGTACTGGTGCTGTTCGCAGTATTTCTAGCCCCTTCGATGCTTCGCTTGCACCTTGACCGAAACGCTAAGGCTGTTCTACTGGCTGTGGCTGGGGTGCTGATTACCTATGGGATCATCCTCACTGTGGTTCCCACGGTTTGGACTCCGTTCTCCGCTAAGTTCACCATGCCGAACACCGGCTGGAAGGGCGTCTTCCGGTTTGCCATCGTTTTCGACGCGATCGCTGCGGTGCTGGCTTTCTTCGTGCTACGCCGGATGAAAGCCCCGGTCCGCAACAACGTGACCGGCGTGGCCCCGGAACTGACACCCGCAAGGGCCCGCAGCGTGGCCTAGCGAAACCAGGCTGTAGGAAAATACAAAAAGGCTCTCTTCCCGGAAGAGAGCCTTTTATTGCACTAGCCGGGCAAACGCTGTCCGCGAGTTTCCGCGCCAAACGGAATCAACATCAGACCCAGTGCGAAGGCGATCGATGTCATCGCCACGGGAACTCCTAGAGACCCGTAGTGACGAACGCCGGCACCGACGAGGAAGGTAATCCCTGCGCCGCCGAAGCGGGCGAACGATGTGGAAAAGGCGAAGGCGCTAGCGCGACACTCCGTGGGATATTGCTCGGGAAGCCAGAGCGTGTAGACAGCAAAGTTGGCTCCGCCCAACCCCAGGAAGAACAGGCACACGAAGAACCACGGCAGCACGCTCGGGCCGAGATAGAAGACCTTTCCGAAGGTCAGCGCGATAAAGATCAACATTAGAGAGAAGAAAAAGGCGAGAGCCCCACGCCGACCAATCCTTTCGGCCAGCCACGGCATCGCCAGACAGCCGAGAATCGTGGCGAACGAAATCAACATCACGCCGTAGGAGGCGATCTGCGCCGCGGCTGGGCCAATGTGCCCGCCTGCTTCGGCCAGCGACGTGATGGCCGTTGGAACGTACACCGTGCCGGCCCACAGGCCGCAGATCGAAGCCAGCATGAGCAGCGCATTCAAAATGGTGCGGCGGCGCAGGGTATCGGAAAACAGAACCGCAAAGGGACGCCACAATGCCCAGGAGCGAATTACGTTCTCTTTTTTCTTCCACGCGCCTGGTTCTGACACGCCATACCGCAGCCACGCCAGCAACAGCGCGGGCAGCCCGCCGACGATGAACATGGCGCGCCAGCCATAGTGGCTGCCGATGGCGTAGTTGCCCAGCGCAGCGAGAAAGAATCCGACATAGTAGCCGGTGTGCATGAATCCTGCACCCATCCGGCGGCGACTCTCGGGCCACTCTTCGGCCACGAACGTCCCGCCCATGGCCCACTCTCCGCCAATGCCGATGCCGGCGAGCAGCCGCAAGATCGCCAACTCCCAGACGTTGGTGACGAACGCGCTCAGAAACGTGAACACTGAGTACCACACGATGGTCAGCATGAGGGTGCGCACGCGCCCGAACTTGTCCCCGATCGGCCCCCATAAAAAAGCGAGTCCCCAGCCCACCAGAAACAGTGCAAAGGACAAAGATCCGTAGTAGCCGATATTGCCCTTGTTGGCCGCAATGCCGGAGCGCGGCAGCAACTCACGCAGCGCGGGCACCAGCACCAGCGCGTACACGACGGAATCCATGCCGTCGAGTGTCCACCCACCCCACGATGCCCAGAAGCCGCGAATCTGATTTCGGTTGAGCGCTGCAGGCCGGGCCGGGTTAGGCACCGAAACAGGGGCTGGATAATTCGCTTCGTTCATCGCGGAACGCGGCATGATAGTGCGTAACTATATCAAAAACCTTCTCGCTCTGTCGGAAAATATGGAGTGGCCTTGCCTCTCTTCGAACCGGAAACCGCGGCCCGGCGTGGTACAAATGATTCTTGCAATCGAGGACTACATCTTTAAGGAAAGACTCGCCACAGCTATCGCCTGCGCTCGTAAGCAGTTCGCAGAATATGACGTCCCAACCCGACGAACTCTCAGGACATAAAGAAAGGTTGCTGGAACGCGTTCTCGTGACGGCGGCCCTTGCGCTTGGGCTGTTCCACGCATGGCTGGGTCGTTACGCGATGGATCCCGATGGGATCTCTTATCTGGACGTGGGCCGATCGTTTTTTCGGCATGATTGGGCCAATGCCATCAATGCATGGTGGAGTCCGTTGTATCCGTGGACTCTTGGCCTTTTTCTTGGAATTGTGAAGCCTTCGCCTGCGCGGGAGTTTCCCGTAGCTCGACTCGCCAACGCTGGAGTGTTTGTCCTCGCCCTGCTTGCGTTTCGGTTTCTGCTGCGCGAGCTGATGGCTTGGAGCCGCAAAAGACCTTTGACGCTAAGCCCTAACGATGCGGCCTCTTTGCCGAAATGGATGATGCTGCTGCTCGCCTATCCAATATTTCTCTGGCTGGCTTTGGAAGTGGATACTCCGTGGGACATGACTCCCGATCTTGCGGTGCTGGCTTGCGCGTGTTGGTCAGCAGGAATGTTATTAAGTTGCGCGCGCGCAGGAAAAATCTGGCGGTTCGCCCTGCTTGGCTTCGCGCTTGGCATTGGGTATTTGACGAAAGCAATTCTGTTTCCCGTGGGATTAGTGGTCCTCGCAGCGGGCTATTGGTGGAGACGATCGAGTTCAGAATGGTGTCGCGGCATTCTTGTAGCCGCGCTAGTTTTTCTCTGCACTTCGGCGCCGTTCATCCTGTTGTTGTCACATCAAAAGGGGCGATTTACTTTTAGCGACACCGGCAAATTCAACTACGCCTGGTATGTATCGCCTCGAACGTTTTGGAGAAACTGGCAAGGGGCAGAGCAGGGAAGCGGCGTCCCCGCTCACCCAACCCGACAGCTTTTACAGCATCCTCCGGTGTTTGAATTCGATGGCCCTGTTGTGGGCACATATCCTCCGTGGACTGATCCTTCTTATTGGAACGAGGGATTGCAATGGCATTTCAAGTTCGGGCCGCAGTTGGCAGTGCTCACCGGCACACTCCGCAGTGAACTCCGATTAGTCCTTCGTTCCCGGCCGGACCTGGTTGCCGGCGTGATGATCCTTATTCTTCTGAGCGGGGCATTGTTTTGGTCAGGATTACTCGAACTGTGGCCGTTACTAGCAATCGCAGTTGCCGGCATGGCACTGTATCTGCCACTTGTCGAGAATGATCGTTACCTGGGCGGGTTTGTTCTACTCCTTTTTGTTACATTGCTCGTGGCCGTCCGGCTTCGCCCGGATGCTCGAAAGAGCGCGACATACGTCACGCTAGCAGTGGGCTTCACCATGCTGCTGGCCACTACTGACTACACCGTGCGCGTCGCCCTTCATCATCTTGCTATTCCCGGCAGCGGGCCGAACTCGACTCTGCAGGACATTGCAGCCGCCGAGCAACTCTCGCAGATGGGCCTTCAGCCGGGAGACAAAGTCGCGGTAGTCATGAACGGAACCGGGGCCTACTGGGCCCATCTGGCGAAGTTGCGAATCGTGGCTGAAATCATGGACTCCGGCGGCGGCACTGCCGAATTCTGGAGCGCCTCCACGCTAGTGCAGCAACAGATTCTTGATGTTTTCGCGCACACCGGTGCGAAGATCGTGGTAACAGTGTGTGCAGCCGAAGCAGTGCAGCTGGCCGGATGGGAGCAGATAGCCGGAACCTCCTACTGCGTGCACAATCTGCAGTGAAGCCAGCTAACGAACAGTTGCTGAAGAAGCAAAGGCTGCCACAGTATGGCCTATCGTTGCCCTGTACAATAGTTTTTCCGTTGCCGGTTGGGGTTGGAGCGCAAGCGTAGGATGAAATTTCAACTTCGATTTCTTCTCGTTCCTCTGGGACTGGTCGTACTCTGGGCACTCTTTCGCGAGATGCAGCGGAGTCCGGGCCTCTTCGCCAACTCTACGTACCTGGGAGCGATCGTCGGGGTTGAACTGGTCCTTGCCTGTCTCTGGAAATTCCAGAAGGTTTTTTTCCCGGTTACCCTGGCATGCTTTCTTGTGGCTGGAACCGGGCTGCCACTCGCCGGCGCAAGCACCTATTTGCGCTGGCTGTTTCTAGCCGTTGGGGGATTGGCTGGTCTCGTTCTCTGGATGAAAAGCAATCGCGAAAAGCATTTTGAATCGTTCCATCTGATTGCCTTGTTTTGCGTTCTCACCGCGCTGGCCACCGCCAGCGCCTCAAACTCCCCGGTTACAGCTTCTCTGAAAGTGGCGAGTTTGTTGTTGCTCTTCTTATATGCGTCAACGGGTGCGCGGGTTGCTCTAGCCGGACGGGAGGACGCGTTTGTTCGCGGCCTGGTCCTCGGTTGTGAGGGCATGGTGTATATCGCGGCCGCCTGCAATTTTGTGCTGGGTTACGATCTTTTCGGCAGCCCGAACGCGCTGGGGGCAGTGATTGGAGTAGCTGTAACCCCCGTTTTGCTATGGTCCGCTCTAATGGCTCGCGACCATGCGGAACGCCGTCGCCGCTACATCGCACTGGCGCTCTGCGGAATTCTGCTCTACGTCACTGTGTGCCGGGCGGCGATCATCGCCGATGCGGTCATCATCATTCTTACCACGGTCGGGCTACGCCGGCCCGGATTACTCGTGAGAGGTGTTTTTGCCGCAGCTTTATTCCTTGAGATCATGGCTGTCGCGAATCCTTCTCACATGGGCGAGCTGCTTGATTCAATGACTGGCCGGTTCATTTTCAAACTCGACCGCTCGCAAAGCCATGGCGGTATCTTCGGATCGCGGCAAACGCCCTGGGAAGACAGCATCAATGCCATCAAACAGCACCCGTGGTTTGGAACCGGCTTCGGAACTAGCGACTTGGGTGGTGACCGCACTGACATTCAGTATTCGTCTATCTATACAAAATGGGGTTCGAATCGCGAGCACGGCAGCAGTTATCTGGCCCTGGCCGAGTACGTCGGGTTGCTCGGCATCGTGCCGTTTGTCATTCTGCTGGTTCTATTGCTGCGAACGGCGACTCGTGTTTATTTATGGATGCGCAGAAACGAGAGTCCGAACAATTACGCGGTAGTCTTTGCCATGATCGTCATAGCGGGACTGGTTCATGCCGGTTTTGAAGACTGGCTTTTTGCGGTCGGTTCCTATCTCTCAGTGTTCTTCTGGGTGGCGGCGTTCCTGTTGATCGATCTTGCTCCCCAGTTCAAGTCTGATCTGCAAATAGCAGTTCCCGAGCCTTTTGTTGCGTTCTCTCCGGTCGAGAGTTTCAGGCAGCCGACAACGTAGCGCAAAGTGCGAACCCATGCCATCTTATCGGGATGTGTCTGAGTCGGATTCTCCAATCGTATGGGCTTGGAAGAGTGTGCTGTGTCTTGCGCTGATTCTGATGGCGGGCGCAGAGTTCGTGGTGAGAGGTCCGATTCGGGCGGTTCAGACCTCAACTCAGTTCAATGATTTTCTCTCTCCTTATATACAAGCCGATGCATGGATTCACGGCCTCGATCCTTACAGTCCACAAACGCTTCTGAGGCTGTGGCCGGCGCAGGCGGCACATCTCCAGTTTGTTCCGAGAGAAGTGGCGGATGGTTCGATCATTGCCAAGCGGGGCATTCCGACGGCGTATCCGATTACGTCGCTGGTGCTGATCGCACCACTCAGTTGGCTTCCCTGGAAGTTTGCCTATGTGCTCTGGTTCGCGATCAACCTTGCGCTCTTCGGAGCCATGCTGAGTGTGCTCATGGAACTCGCCGGCCTTTCCTATCGTGATACACGAGGCAGCCTTCTCATTGCGCTTGTTCTGGCGCTGGCACCGTTTCACACAGGGTTCGTGACTGGCAACGTGGCGCTGATCGCGGTTGAGCTGGGTGTGATCGCGATTTGGACGGCGCGCCAGCAACATGATATTGCAACAGCGGTGTTGCTCGCGGTGTCGGCCGGATTGAAGCCGCAGATTGGACTCTGCTTTCTTCTCTATTATCTGGCACGCCGACACTGGCGAATCTTCGCAGGAGCGGCAGGATTGCTGGCGCTGTTCGCTGCCGTGGGTTTGCTACGGCTCGAAGCAAGCCACACTCCCTGGGTCGGAAACTATCTCAACGACAATCACGTTCTGCTGGAGAGCGGAGTGCTTGCGAACTTTACGCCCATCAACCCGATGCGCTTCGGACTGCTTAATCTTCAAGTGGTTTTATATTCCATGGTTGGCAATGTGAACGTGGCGAATCGCGTAGCGGAGCTGATTGGAGCAACTTTTCTTGCAGCATGGCTTGTAGTCGTCTGGAAGAGAAACCGTCAAGACGAACTCGAGCTTCTGGATTTGAGTGCGATCGTAATCGCGAGTTTGCTGCCTGTTTATCATCGATTCTATGACGCGGTTCTGCTGGTTCTGCCATTGTGCTGGGTGTTTGTCTCATACCGGAAGGCGCGATCTGCGGCAATCCTCGCCTTGCTGTTGATGGTCCCATTCTTGATTCCCGGCGGAACGCTACTGCAAACGATGCAAACCAATGGACGTATCCCGTTGGCCTTATCGGAACGCTGGTGGTGGGACACGATTGTGATGCCACATGAGATTTGGGCGCTCTTTTTCCTCAGCCTCCTCCTGCTTTATGAAATGGCCCTCCACCGCGACTTCGGGAACAACCACAGAATCGGTTTGTAGCATTCGCAGAATGATCGGTGAAGTTCCTCATTCCCGCCTTATTCCCACTATGACCTTTAGGGTGAACAACTCCCCATGCTTTCATCGTTGCCGCCTCCTGGAGGGAATACTCTAGGAGATAACGATTGGTGATTGCCTCGTCTCGCCGCGACGGATTGTTTTTGAGCGATTGGCTGAGAAACCGTGAGATTCGGGTCAAGGCAATCGATGTGAGGTTTTGATGAAGCCTGTTTCGACTTTTACAGTTCGTCCACTCTTGCCCGAACCCCTCAAGCCACTATTACGCCTTGCCTACAATCTGCGCTGGAGTTGGGATGCCGGTGCGGTTCAATTGTTTCTAAGGCTGGCCCGCGATCTTTGGGAAAGCTCGGGACACAATCCGATTGTTCTCCTTGGAAGCATCGATCAGGCTGCTTTGGAAGCTGCGGCCCGCGATGATTCCTTCCTGGCGCATTTAAAAGGAGTAGCAGAAAGGCTCGATCTTTATCTCTCAGGAGAAGGTAGTTGGTATCGCCGCGAACATCAGGACGAGGACAAACTGGCGGTGGCATATTTTTCTGCTGAGTTTGGCATCGCGGAGTGCCTTTCGATTTTTGCTGGTGGCCTCGGAGTTCTTGCCGGCGATCATCTGAAGGCGGCAAGCGATTTGGGCCTACCTTTGGTCGGCGTGGGCCTGGCTTACCAGCAGGGATACTTTCGCCAATATTTGAACGCCGCGGGCTGGCAGCAGGAGGCCTTCGAAGACAACGACTTTCACACCCTGCCGATTGTTCTTGTTCCGGATGTGAAGATTCAGGTTGAGATGCCCGAAGGTCCGGTCACCGCGCGAGTGTGGTCAGTTAACGTTGGACGGCTAAAGCTGTTTCTTCTGGACACAAACATTCCAGAGAATCCATCCCCATCTCGTGAAATTACTCATCACCTTTATGGCGGAGACCTCGAGAACCGGATCGTGCCGATGTTTTACGAGCGTCGAGCCGACGGAATGCCGTCGAAGTGGATCGAGTGTATGAAGTCGTCGGTTGCCACATTGTGTCCGGAGTTCAATATGCACCGCATGGTGACACAATATGCCGATGAATATTACTTGGTCGCGCACCGTCGCTATCTGAACCTTTGCGCTGAAAACTCCGCCAAGGCGAAACGTCTGGCATCATGGCTGGGCAAGGTCGAAACCGCATGGCCAACAATTAAGGTGGACTCCGTAAAGAATGATATTTCTGAGATCCGGCTGGGTGAGCGAATTGTGGTGTCCGCACGCATCGCCTTGAACGCTCTCACTCCCGAAGACGTTGCTGTGCAAGTCTTGATGGGGCAGGTCGACGCTGAAGGCGAGATTAAGAACTCAGTGGTAATCCCGATGCAACCAACGGGAAGGGATAGCTCCGAGATCGACCTCTTCGAGGCTGTTATTAAACCAACAATGCGAACTGGCTTACACGGTTATTCGATTCGAGTGTTACCCCAGCACCCGGATTTGATCAGCTCCTTCGTGCCGGAACTGATTGTTTTGGCGAATCCGTCGAACAATCAAGAGGAGAATCGGGCTTTTCATTTAGGTGCAGGCGGAATCTAAGACCGCGTGCCTGTGACAACCCCCTTGCTGCTAATGACGGGTCAGCGCTTCGAGTTCATCCAGAGTGCGTGGCCAATCTGATCCTAACAAGCGTGATAGCCCTCGATCGGCGAGCACTCTTCCGCCAGTCTGGCAACGGGCACAGTAGTTTGTTTCTTTGTCCGCATAGCGAATTCGCAGAACCTTTTCGCCGCAACGAGGGCAAGGCTCTCCGTAGCGTCCGTGGACAGCCATCCCCTTGCGAAACGCTGTTACCTTCTCGGGAAAACTTACCCTCGCCTCGTCTCGCAAGCGCTCGATCCACGGTTGAAGAGTCTGCCTGGCCGCAAGAAACAGACGCTCCCATTCTTCCGCTGTCAGTTTTTGCGTCAACGAAATTGGCGAGAGTTGTGCTGTGTGCAGAATCTCATCCGAATAAGCGTTTCCCACCCCACTTACAAGTCGCGGATCGGTCAGCGCCCGCTTCAGCGTGCGATTTTCTGACGTAAGTGCCGCCCGAAAAGCGTCGAGGTCGCTGGTCAAAATATCGATTCCTCCTGGGTCCACTTCACTTAAAGACTCCTCGCCCCTGAAAATGTGCAAAGAAGCGCGCCGCTTTGAACCAGCTTCGGTAAGGACGAGACATCCCTCTGGAAAGTCGAACGCTGCCAGATTTTGCCGGCCTGAGAGTTTGGCCTCTGGGGCGCGCCAGTGGAGCCGGCCAGCAATCATCAGGTGGAGAACCAGCCACAGTTCGTTCTCTACTCCGATTGCAATGCGCTTGCCGACGCGCCGTATTTCGCACACCGTCTGACCCTCAACACTCTCTAGCGGAGGTTTGACGGTGCGTAGCAGGAACGGGCTCGCCAGCCGCACCTGCTTGATCGGCCGCCCGACAATCCGTGGTTCGAGAGCGCTGATATAAGCGAGGATATCTGGCAGTTCCGGCATGACGATTCAGCATGCCAGTTCGCACTGATATTTCGCAAGCTCGCTTTCGTTGCGCATCACAGCAAAGTGTTGACGCCGCTGGACGAACAATTTCCGAGGAGATGCTTCCTTCAAGGCTTCCACCGCTGCGCGATAGCCGCTTCTGACCGCGTCTCAACGAGCGATGGTGTCTCAAAAGTGCCTTGGTTTCCCGCACTATCCGAAGATCCGGGCGTATTGCAAATTCCGGCGTCTTTCATATA
>Ga0307478_10000728_pt1 | contig 32082 bp, 27 predicted proteins | sample atmos_gasesECM4C_2_FD_203713 | JGI IMG/M metagenome (GOLD analysis project Ga0307478, IMG submission 203713) | Hardwood forest soil microbial communities from Morgan-Monroe State Forest, Indiana, United States - atmos_gasesECM4C_05 | ecosystem: Environmental > Terrestrial > Soil > Temperate...
GGCGATCGCGTTTTATTATTTCATCGCGTCGTATCCGGATTGGGCGGGAATTTCTTCCTACGGCAGCCGCTTTTTTGTTTCGCTCACGCCGCTTTTTATTGTGGGGCTGGCCGTTTTTCTTGACCGCTTCACGCGTGTCTTTCGATCGCCCCGCGTTGCGTTCGCCGCCGCGTCCATTTTTCTCGCCTGCTTTGTTTTCTGGAATGCCGGCTTGATGTTCCAGTGGGGCACGCACCTCATCCCCGCGCGCGGCCCGATTTCTTTTTCGGAAATGATCCGCAATCAGTTCGTCGTCGTGCCGCGCCAGATTTCGGCGCAGCTTGAAAGGTATTTGTTTGGCCGCAAAGCCATGATGCAGCAGATCGAACAGCGCGACATCGAGCAGCTCAAGCAGAATCCTCCTCCCCAGTAGCATCGCCGCTCCTAGCTGTGTGCCTTTTCTTGGAAACTCTCGAAACCACAGCGTCAGGAGTGTGTGGTATCGCCGAACCAACAAAGTCACTGCGCGGGCAGGAGTGCCTGTGCTACCGGGCGCGCATCTCTGCTAATCTACTTGCGGGATCACCCAACTCTCTTGGAGCATTGCTAAAACTCGATGGCTTCGGTCACCGCACCCGCTTCGCCGCTACCGGTGCCGCACGCAGGGCCGGCCACCGTGCGCATTGAACCGCCGCGCGGGTGGCTCGACCTGCGGCTTGGCGAAGTGTGGGCCTACCGCGAACTGCTTTATTTCTTCGTCTGGCGCGACGTAAAAGTGCGCTACAAACAAACGGTGATCGGCGTTGCCTGGGTTGTGCTGCAGCCGCTGATGACTATGGGCGTTTTCACACTTTTTTTTGGGCGCCTTGCCAAACTGCCGTCCGACGGGCTCCCGTACCCCGTGTTTTATTTTACGGCGCTCGTTCCTTGGACTTATTTCGCGACCGCGCTGCAATCCTGCACGGCCGTCGTGGTCGAGAACCAGCGGGTCATCACCAAAGTTTTTTTTCCGCGCCTCGTTCTGCCGCTTTCCGCGGTTGTTTCTGGCCTGGTGGATTTCGCTATCGGTTTCGTTGTCATGGGCGTTGTTCTCGCCATTTACGGGATTCGCTCCGGGCTAGCAGCCTTGTGGCTGCCCGTGCTGATGCTCCTCGCGGTTCTCACGGCGCTCGGTGTGGGTCTGTGGATGTCCGCGCTGAACGCGCTGTATCGCGACGTGCGGTACGTTGTCCCTTTCCTGATGCAATTTTGGATGTTCGCTTCCCCCGTCGCGTATCCATCTTCGCTGGTTCCGCAACGGTGGCGGTGGCTGTATGGGTTGAATCCCATAGCCGGTGTCATTGACGGGTTCCGGTGGGCGCTGACGGGGCACGGCCAGCCCCCCGGACCTCTCTTGCTCGCTTCGACCGCGGCGGTTGCGCTCGTTCTCGTCGCCGGACTCTTCTTTTTCCAGCGGATGGAGGGCAGCATTGCCGACCGCGTTTAAGCATACGGAGCGGCACTCCTCGGCCCTTCGACTCCGTTCAGTTTCCAACGGCGAGCTTTACGGCGTGTGCTCGCTGGCTGCGGAGAATCGTACTTGAGCTCCAACCCAGAACCCGCGAACGTGGAACAAGGGGCGCGCTACCCGGTTCTCGACGCATTGCGCTTCGTCCTTGCATTTTGGGTTGCCGTTGGCCACTACGAGATATTCCCGCTCTTTGCCGGCATGAACGACGCCACTCCTTTTGGCCGTTTCCTCACGCGCGGGTGGAGCACCGTGGTCTTCGGGACGCCCGCTGTCATCGTCTTCTTTGTCATTTCCGGCTTTTGTATCCATATCCCTTTTATCGGCGACAAAAAGCTGGCCGTGGGGCGTTACTACGCTCGCCGCTACACACGCATTCTGATTCCCGTGGCCGCCGCGCTCTGCATTTACCGCTTGTTTGGCCAGAAACTTCGCTTCTGGGGCGAGCACTCGATCCTTTGGGAATCCCCGCTCTGGAGCCTCCTTTGCGAGGAGATCTACTACGCGGCGTATCCCTTGCTGCGGTGGGCGCGGAACCGATTTGGCTGGAAGAAGCTGCTGCCTGCCTCATTTGTGGCTGGAGTGGCGTCGGCTCTGATGCATCCGCGCTCGGTTTCGTGGCACGACTTTGGACCGTTTGGCACAGCGCTGATACTTCTGCCCGTGTGGCTCATGGGATGTCTGCTGGCAGAGCAGGGCAAGGCACTGGCGGCGGAGCACTCGGGAAAAAAGATCTGGGGATGGAGATTCCTCATTTGGCTGGGCTGCTGGACCTCCGAAATGCTGCACTTCAAGGTAGGGGTTCCGTACACCCAGACAATGATCTGGTTTGGCTTGCTGGCGTACTACTGGGTTCGGGCGGAGATTGCGTATGGGAAGCAGCGGAAGCCGAATCGGTACCTAGCTGCGGCAGGAGCGTGGAGCTATTCGTTGTATCTGGTTCACGTACAAGGGATGGAGCTCTTGGGGCGCATCGGGCTGCCGAACCTCGGCTACATTTTGAGTTGGACGGTGACGATGCTAAGCAGCCTGGGATTTGCGTATGTGTTTTATCTTCTGGTGGAGAAGCCATCGCACCAACTGGCAAGGAAAATACGTGTCCGGGGGGCGTCTAGAAGAGTTGAGCATATGGAAGCATCGAGCGAGCTGGGAGATGCGAAGAACGTTGGCACGTTGCAGGTTTAAACGTTGGAATGTGGAGGAGCTTTAAGAAAGAACAATTAAAGGGTGCGAACACAGGAGGAAAGATTTGAGATTCATAAGGACGGCGTCTCTAGGTAGAGAAGAAGCAAGGAAAGCGGTATGAGTGCATCGCTCGAGGCAAAGACGAGAGAGGGACAGACGTTTTGGGCAGGCGAGGATAGCGCGGGCCGGCAACTTCGGGTTGTGCGAATGGGGTTCTGGAGTGTGGCGGTCATCGCCGGGCTCTGCGAGATGTGGGCGACGCGCTTTTCGCTCAGCCCGGATGCAACGAATTATCTGGATATGGCCAGCGCATGCCTCCGCGGCGACTGGAAGATGGCAGTGAACGCATACTGGAGTCCGCTCTTTTCGTGGCTGTTGGCCCTGGCGATGGCGATCTTTCGGCCGGGGGCGTACTGGGAGTCCACGATGGTGCATATAGTCAATTTTGTAGGGTTTCTCGCCGCGCTGGGCTGCTTCGAGTATCTCCTCCGTGTGCTATTGGCGACACGCAAAGAAATGCAGTGCGGGCAAGAGGAAGCGGGGGGGCTGCCGGAGCTTGGTTTTTGGATTCTGGGTTACGGTCTGTTTCTGTCAACTACACTATTTGTGCTCGTGGTTCGCACGGCGACGCCGGACATCTGGACATGTGCGTTCACCTTTCTTGCCGGCGGACTGGTTCTGCGAATCTTGGTGCGTGGGGGAGGGTGGGTCTTGTTCGCGGCTCTGGGAGCGACGCTGGGATGCGCTTACTTGTCAAAAGCGTTCTATTTCCCGATGAGTTTTGTTTTTCTGCTTACCGCGTGGGTTGCGGCTGGGTCTTCGCGAAGAGCAGTTAAACAGGCGGCCGTGGGTCTGTTGTTTTTTGCGCTGGTGGCCGGACCGTGGGTTGCGGCACTTTCGCAAGCGAAGGGGCGCCTTACATTTGGCGACGTCGGCAAGATAGCAATGGCGGCGACGATGGACCGCGTTCCGCGGTCACACCTTTGGCAAGGTGAGAACGGCACAGGAATACCGAAGCATCCGGTGCGGCGGGTACTAGAGAAGCCGCAGATGTTCGAGTATGCCGTGCCTGTGAGTGGGACATACCCTCCGGGGTTCGATTGGTCATACTGGATGGAAGGCGTGAAACCGTATTTCAATTCGACCGGACTGCTGGCCATCCTGCGCCAATCGGCCGGGACGTATTTCCAATTATTTCTTGAGCAGGCGGAATACGCCGTGGGGATGTTCGCGCTGGTGTTCATTTCTGCTGGAAAACGGGCGTGGCGCGAGCCGGTCAGCAGGTTAATGTATTTGTGGGGCCCTGCTCTTGTCGCTTGCGGGAGTTACGCAGTGGTGCTGGTGGAAGGAAGATACGTCGCCCCGTTCTTACTACTATTGTGGATGGCCGCGTTCTGCTGCGCGTTTCAGGCAGCGTCTGGAATATCACGGCGCACCGCGGTCGCGTTGGTGCTTGGCGTTGTGGCAGTGACAGGTCTACGCACTGTTAAACTCTTGCAGAGCGATTTGACGATGATACTTAACAAACCAAGAAATGTAGATTGGGAAATCGCGCAGCGGTTGCACGAGTTGGGTGTGCGACCGGGCGACCAGGTGTCCGCGCTGGGTGGGACGGCGGAGGCACAATGGGCGCGCGAGGCGGGCGTCAGATTTGTTTCCGAAATCCCCCTCGGAGAAGAGAGGGGGTTTTGGGCGGCGGATGACGAGACCAGGAGGCAAGTGTTTCGGACATTTGCAGGGACAGGCGCAACCACATTGATCACCAAAGATCCTCCACCAGGCTCGGAAAAAGAGGGCTGGGTTCCATTGGGGAACATGACCTTGTATGTGCGCGTTCTGAGGGAGAAGGTACCATGAGTACTGTAGTGATACGAGGGGAAAGTTTAGGAAAGCGATATCGGCGCGGGCTTGCGACCGATTCTGGGTTGCGGCATGCGCTGGATCGGTTCGTCAAATCGCCCCTTTCGGCGTTCCGGCGCGAGAAGAGCGAGACCTTCTGGGCGCTGAAGGAAGTAACTCTGCACGTCAACGAAGGGGAAGTGCTGGGCCTCATCGGGCGGAACGGCGCGGGCAAAACGACGCTGCTGAAGATTCTGTCTCGGATTACAAAACCGACGACCGGGTGGGCGGAGATTCATGGGCGAGTCGGGTCACTGCTCGAAGTGGGAACGGGCTTTCATCCGGAGCTGACGGGGCGGGAGAATACGTTCCTGAGCGGGGCGATTCTGGGGATGAGCAAACGGGAGATCGAGCGCAAGTTCGATGAGATTGTGGCGTTCGCGGAGCTGGAGAAATTCATCGATACCCAGGTCAAACATTATTCCAGCGGCATGTATGTCCGGCTGGCTTTCGCCGTAGCCGCCCATCTCGAGCCCGAAATTCTTCTTGTTGACGAAGTCCTGGCCGTCGGCGACATCAAGTTTCAAAAAAAATGCCTCGGCAAAATGGGCGACGTCGCCCGCGCCGGCCGCACTGTCGTTCTCGTCAGCCACCAACTCAACCAAATCCGCCGCCTTTCGCACCGGGTAGTATGGATCGATGGCGGCGAGATCCGGAAAAACGGCAGCGCCGAGTCGGTCGTGGGCGCTTACGAAGTAGCTATGAGTTCGACGGAAAGGTCTTCGGCGGACCGTGACAATGCCGCCGCGTATAAAGCGCGCTTTGTAGGCTGGGATATCGCGGGGGACAAGACGCAAGGCGAGCATTCGATCAGTTCAGACGGCCCTGTAAAAGTGAGATTTCATGTTGACGCACGGCAACCGATCCGCTACGGGCACCATGGTGCCGCTCTCTTTAACGCAGAACGGCAGTTGATGTGGGCCTGGGCCGCCGAAAATGTATCACTGGAACAGGGGCTCAACACGCTGGTGTATGAATTCCCATTCCTTCCGCTTCGACCCGGTGCCTACACTTGGAACGTGAGCCTCTATATGGATCACGATCTGCTGGATCAGTGGGACGCCACCCCGGGTATGATTATCGCCACGCCGAATCATCAGCATGCTCGAGATGAATGGAACGGAGTGCTGAACGTTCCATCGTCGTTTTCTATTCTTTCCCTGAAAGGGGTTATCGATGCGGGGGCATAAAGTTGAAATCTGACTGGTCATTCGACGCGCAGCTATACCAAGAATTGAATGCCGCGCGGGAACAGGTATTGCGTCCGATTCTTGCGGAGCTAAAGGACGATTTGCACTTGAAGACGGTGGTGGACGTGGGCTCCGGAGTGGGCCATTTTTCAAACTTCCTGCACTCCCTCGGCTTCGAGGTGCTCGGAGTGGACGCGCGCGAAGAAAACGTCACGGAGGCACGAAAGCGTTTTCCAAATCTCGAATTCCGCGTGCAGAACGCGGAAGACTCGGCGATGGAAAAACTGGGCGTGTTCGATGTCGGCTTGTGTCTGGGATTGCTTTATCATCTCGAGAATCCGTTTCGCGTTATTCGACACCTTGCGGCCATCACCTCAAAAATAGCTTTTGTGGAGGGCGTTTGCTACCCGAGCACCGACCCGGTAATGGTTCTCCTGAATGAGAATAAGCTGGGCGACCAGGGTGTGAATTACCTGGCGTTTTATCCCTCGGAAGCATGTTTGTTAAAGATGTTGTACCACGCTGCGTTTACGGACTGCTTTTATCCGCTCCCCATGCCTCCTCACCCGTTTTACGAGAGGAACGGAAATGGATTTCGCTATCGCACCATCCTGGCAGCCTCAAAGGCGCCTGTGGCCTCCAGGTATTTAGTGCGTAAAGCGGAGCCTGAGACAGACCTGACACCGTGGAATATGAAACCTCTCCGGGCATTGGGATTGCGCGCAGATCGTCTGGCCGGACTTTTCTTGAAGGCTCTACGGCCTTCCGCAAAGAAATAAGTAAAGAGAAAAGAATGGCGAAGCGCCGAGAAATTGCTGGAGCGTCAGCCGCGTCCTGTCATTTTTGCGAAAGAGATCATCGAACACTTGCTCCAAAGAAATTACAGGTGGTTCAAAATCGATGCCGATGGCTGGCTGCAGGCACTGGATTTGAGCGCCTCCAAATTCGACGGAAATTTCGTGGCTTGCCCGGAAGAGCGGATTACCGAGCTGCTACCCCTTGTCCGCACTTTTGACAGGTAAGCTCATTGTCAGCGAGCCTGGCAACACCCGCGCAAAGAGCGTAAAGTGGAGTCTTGCCCAGCCCCGGGAGCACGTTTATGTGGAAAATAGGAGGATATCGGATCACAAGCGAGGCCGAGTCGTTACACTGTCCGAATTGTCGAGGCAACAGGATTCGCCGATCGCGGCGGAATGGCGTCTTCGAGAAGACTTTGTTGAAGGTGCTTGGTGTGTATCCTTATCGGTGCAAAGAGTGTGACGAACGCTACTTTGGAGTTCGGCTGCGCCACGAACAGCCCGAAGCGCGGCCGTCCGAAACTCCGCACGCCTTTAAGGGGTGACCCTCCGAGTGAGCCGCAGCACCCTTAGCCCGCCAGACTCCCTCGCTTCGCCCCGGATTACCGTTTGCGCGGTGGCGAAGCCGTTCCAAGGGCACATCGGCGTAATCCAGCGCAACGCGATGACCAGTTGGACGAAGCTGGAGCCGAAGCCAGAGATCATTTTGTTCGGCACGGAAGAAGGAACGGCGGAGACGGCGCGCGAGCTTGGCCTTGTGCATGTGCCGGAAGTGGCGCGCAACCGGTACGGCACGCCTCTCCTCGCGGATATCCTTGCGGGCGCCGAACGGCAGGGGCGCGGCGAGGTCTTCGCCTACGTGAACGCGGACATCATCTTGCCGCGTGAATTTACCGCGGGAATCGAGAAGGTCAGGCAGCGCTTTGGAAAGTTTCTCGCGGTCGGGCGCCGCACCAACCTGGAAATTCGCGAGCCGCTCGACTTCAGCTACGGCTGGGATGACAAACTAAAAGAGCGTGTGCGCAAGGAAGGCCGGCTGGAAAGCCACACCGGCATCGATTTTTTCGTCTTTCCCAGAGGAACTTACGAGCAAGTGCCGCCTCTGGCCATCGGGCGGGTGTGGTTCGACCAGTGGTGCATCAAGTACGCCCGCAAAAAACGCCTGCCTGTCGTGGACCTGACGCGGTTCGCCGCTATTATCCACCAGCTCCACGACTACAACCACGTCGCCGGCGGAAGAGAGCTGGGAACGTACGGAGGCGTCGAGGCCGATGAGAATCTTCAATATTACGGAGAGCGTCCCCACACCTACACCATCTTGAGCGCGACGCACGTCATGACGGAAGACGGAACGATTCGCAGAGTCTATTGGCGGAAAGAGACGGATGCGGTGAGGGATTTCCTATGGGAAGTGTTCGTGCACAGGACGCTTGGCGTGCGAAAGAAGCTGGGTTTGAGCGGCGGGGCTCGCGCTTGAGGCGGAAGGCGTACCGGTATCGCCGCGCGTCGAACTGCTGGAAAAATTTCAGGCGCCAGTTTGAATTTACGCGTTTCTACGGAGATGCAATGTCTGCCTGGCATCGCCTTTACAGCTACATTCGGGCTTTCGCTGCACTGGTCTTGGGCTATGATCATTTGCATCTCCTCGAGAAGCTCCGAAGGGGATATAAAGGGTTGCTCGGCGAGCCGCTTGCAGGAGCTTTGCTTCCGGAAGAAAGGAAGGAAGCGGCCACGAACGGCTAAATAGTGGCCAGAGAATGACTGCGCTTTCACAAAAAATTCCTGGGGGGGCTGCGCTGCCCGGATTAGAGCATGCTACTTCTGTGGCTCTCTCTTCTCCCGAATGTCCTGCCTGCGCGAGGAATGCGCTAGACATCGCCATCGAACGATACGGGAGTTATGCGCTCTTTCGTTGTGCCGCTTGCGATCTGCACTTTTGGGAGCCCCGCGTAATGCCGGACGCGCGCTGGTATGAACAGATGTACGGCGGCCGCGATGAAAAGCTCTTGCCTCTCGAGCCCGGCCACAAATATTTTCTTGCCGACCCTCTCGCGCCAGCCCGTGGCGAGTTGCTGGACATCGGATGCGGTACGGGAAATTTTCTTGCGGCGGCACGCGACGCGGGCTATACGGTGAGCGGTACGGAACTCGACAGAAATGCTGCGCGCTTCGCAAAAACGCAGCTGGACTTGCCTCGAGTCTTTGGGCTGACTATTTCTGAATTTGCGGAACATTATCCGGGCGAGAAATTCGACGTCGTTACTTTTTTTGAAGTGCTGGAACACCAGGCTGCGCCATCGCAGTTTTTGCAAAAAGTCAAAGCCTGTCTGCGGCCTCGCGGTTATATCGCGCTGAGCGTGCCCAATCGCGAGCGGTGGCTTACGGGGCCGGACGTTCTTGACTACCCCCCCAACCATTTTTTGCGATGGAATGCCAGAGCGCTGCGAAGTTTATTGAGCGCGCACGGGTTTGAGACTTTATCCGTGAAGGAGCAGCCGGTGGGAATTGGGCATACGGCGCAGATGATCAACATCGCTTTGCGCACGGGACTGTCGGAGAGGGCTGCGGGGAATGCCTCAGCCAGTTTCCGCGATGTTATGCAGATGGCGCCGGAGGAGGTGTCCGCCGCGCTAGAGGCCTCACCGACGGGTCGCCAGCGCGCCGTTCAATTTCTTGGGCACCTCAAATCCGTGGCTTGTTTGCCGCTCGCGGCCGCGGCGTACCCTTATGTCCGGCTGCGCGGGTACAAAGGGACTTATTTGTATTTTCTGGCGCGGCTTCTACAATAAGGAGGCGTTCCGAGAAGATGATTTTAACGCGCGGTTCTTAAAACTGCGGGAAAATACGAGGCAAGACAGATCGCAAATGAAACGCGCACTGATCACCGGAATCACGGGGCAAGACGGTTCGTATCTTGCGGAACTTCTGCTGTCAAAGGGATACGAAGTTCACGGGATTATCCGCCGGGCAAGCACATTTAATACGAAGCGAATTGATCACATTTATCAGGACCCCAATCAGCCAAGTACGCGGCTTTTTCTGCATCACGGCGATCTCTCGAGCACAGAGTGGGTACTGAATCTCGTTTACAGCTTTGCGCCGGATGAGCTTTATCACCTCGCGGCACAAAGCCATGTGCGCGTGAGCTTCGACATGCCGGAGTATACCGGCGACATCACGGGGCTAGGCACGATGAGATTGCTTGAGGCCATCCGGCGGGCAGGGTGCAAGACGCGGTTTTATCAGGCATCGAGCTCGGAGATGTTTGGATCGGCAAAACCACCGCAGAGTGAGACTACACTCTTTGAACCACGCAGCCCGTACGCCGTGGCAAAAGTGTATGCGTACTGGATGACGCGGATTTACCGCGAGGGTTACCAGCTCTTTGCGAGCAACGGGATTTTGTTCAATCACGAGAGTCCGCGTCGCGGCGAGACGTTTGTGACGCGGAAAATTACGCGTGCGGTGGCGGCAATCGTGGCGGGCAAACAGGACACCCTGTTTCTTGGCAATCTTGATGCGCGCCGGGACTGGGGATATGCGCCGGAATATGTCGAAGCGATCTGGAAGATGCTGCAGCAAGACGCGGCCGAGGATATCGTCATCGGGACCGGCGAAGCGCATTCGGTGCGGGAGTTTGTGGAAGAAGCGTTCGCATACGCGGGACTTGACTGGCACAAACACGTACAAATGTCGGAACGTTATATGCGACCCTTGGAAGTGGATTGTCTGATTGCGGATACACGAAAGGCGCGGGAGAAACTTGGTTGGGAAACGCGGATTGATTTCAAAGAACTGGTGGCGATTATGGTCGACGCGGATCTGGAAGCTGCAGGTCTTTCACCGCTGGGAGGCGGGAAAGCGATTCTTGAAAAAAAGTTCAGCCACTGGAATCACTGGCAAAATTCAGTGACACGCCTGATGGAAGCGGTCGAGGGGCAGGCTTCGCAGAACTGAGGATCCGGGGATGAGTTTTTGGAAAAAGCGGCGGGTGGTGCTGAGCGGGGGCAACGGATTTCTCGGTTCGTTCGTGGTAGAGAAGTTGCGAGCGGCCGGCTGTACCGATATTTTCGCTCCCCACAGCCGGGAATACGACCTGCGTGAAAAATCCGAAGCGCTGCGAGTCTATAAAGACTTGAAGCCGGATATCTTCATTCACCTTGCGGCGGTCGTCGGCGGAATCGGCGCGAACCGGGCTAATCCCGGTAGATTTTTCTACGACAACGCGGTGATGGGCATTAACGCCATCGAAGCGGGGCGGATCGCAGGAGTCGAGAAATTTGTTTGCGCGGGGACGATTTGTTCGTATCCGAAGTTTACGCCAGTGCCGTTCCAAGAGCAGAATTTCTGGGATGGCTATCCGGAAGAGACGAACGCACCGTACGGGCTGGCGAAGAAAATGCTTCTTGTGCAGTTGCAGGCCTATCGTCACCAATATGGGTTTGCGGGCATTTATCTTACGCCGGTCAATTTGTATGGACCCCGGGACAATTTCGATTTAGAAAGCTCACATGTAATTCCGGCGCTAATCCGGAAATGCTGGGAAGCGAAGCAGGCGCATGCGATGGAGATCACGGCGTGGGGGACTGGCAACGCGACGAGGGAATTTTTATATGTAGAGGATGCCGCCGAGGCAATAGTTATCGCGGCGGAGAGGTACGAGAAGCCCGAACTTGTAAATCTGGGGTCAGGCGAAGAGATCAGCATCCGGAATCTTCTGGAAATGGTCAGCGCACTGGCTGGGTATGATGGTGCAGTCCGCTGGGACACGACGAAACCCGATGGACAGCCCCGCCGTTGCCTGGATACGTCTCGCGCTCTGGCGGAGTTTGGGTGGCGCGCAAAGACTTCTCTGCGCGACGGCTTGCGGAAAACTATCGAGTGGTTTGAAGCAGAATCGAATCGTTCTGCGCAAACGCGGGCGTCGTAACAATCCGCAATCAATTTCCGGCGAGCGTGGAACCAGGCTCCGAACGGAATAGGTCGCACTCAGTGGTATGCCTGATAGCGTCGCAGGGCAGTGCACGCGCCATGAGCTAACTTCCTGCAAGAAGGAAGCCGGGAATGTCGAAGATGTCGTAGACTTGAACGGGGGACGTTCTGCCGATAACGCCAAGCGCTTGGAAAACAGTGCTACCGATGAGCAAATGCTCCGAGGCCACGTCGTGAGCACCCTCGATGCCATCATGCGCCAACCACTCGTCTATCGGATGTGGATGGCACCTTTTGCAAAAAAGAAATTTGCTCCGATCGCCGCGCACAATGACTTGGGCCTGATAAGGCGCGTCCTGGACGTCGGATGCGGCCCTGGAACGAACGCAGATTACTTCGGGTGCAACGACTATCTTGGGGTTGATTTAAACGAGCAGTACATACGCGACGCAGAGAAACGTTATGGAGCATCGCAAGGCCGCAGGCGCTTTTTGACCGCGGACGTGGGCAAATTTGTTGCCCCTCCCGGTGAGCGATTCGATTTTGTGCTCGTGAATAGCTTTCTTCACCATGTGGACGACTTGACGACGAGAACTATTCTTTTGAATCTAAGCAATCTCTTGACGGAAGACGGACATGTGCACATCTTGGATTTAGTCCTCCCCGGATCCACATCCGTTGCACGATTCCTTGCGCAGACCGATCGCGGCGAATTCCCACGGCCCCTTGAGAAGTGGCATCAGATTTTCAGCGAATCCTTCGAGCCCGAAGTGTTCGAACCTTACGACCTCGGTGCCTGCGGAGTTGGGCTGTGGAAGATGGTCTATTTCAAAGGAAAATCTAGGATCTGAGCCTGGCACCAAACAGTTTTCCTGTTGTATTCCAGGGTAGTCGCACCTGCAATCCTTTCTGATGGCCGACCTTCTCATCGCGCGAGGACGCGGTCGATGCTAACCTGTTTGTGAAACGGCGGCAAAAATGAATAATATGGCACGGAGCCAAAATCGGTCGGCGCGGTCTCGGCCGTCGGCTTGTACTCGAGTTTGTAAACAGGAACGACATCGGGTGTCGTCCCAAATTCAGGACGGTATGCCCCAGGCGGGTTCTTCACCCAACGGTCATTCATTTGGCCGTTAGTCAGAAGTTGAGTCCAGCCGTTATATTCCACCCCAGCGTCGATCGCGGTTCGAGGTATTCCGGACGTCTCAAGCCTGCTGACCGCAATAACCCGTGCACGCGCTAAGGACCACAAGTCTTGCGTGCTCAAGATCGCATACGAGGCCATAATAACCAGAACGCCCCACGCCAAGGGCATCACTCGCCGCCGCGTTCGTATCACATTGGGGCTGTCAGCTTCAAACCAGAGCAGAAGCAAGGTAGATGCACAAGGCATGACTGGTAAGAGGTAGCGATCGAAGAGGTCGACTTCAGATCCTCGCAATACGAGCAGAGCAAGGTACACACCGCTAAAAAGTGTCATCGCCGGTAGGGCGACTTGGTCGACGGGAGGATCTAGCATGAAATCCCAAGCTCGCCGCGCCATCCGGCGGATTTCCAGAAGTTCGACAGCGAAAATGCAAACCGTCGCATAGACTGCGATAGCCACTATTGCGCGAACAGACTTGGTGAGCACGACCGGCCGCCCAGCTAAAGGAGCCGATCCATTGATACCTTCCCAATTCAGCGTGCTGTTTATCCAGGGAATCGAGGCAAGCGACGGATGGATGAACACTGTGCCAAATAGAGCAATGAATAGGACTACCAGGATAGTCTGGCGACCCCGAGTTCCTCGCAAACTGCTGCCTGAGGCTCGCAGCGCGAATGGGAGTGCCGCCGGAAGGATTAGAAAAAGAAGCATCAGCGCGAGACGAGCCGTGATGTTCACCTCCCAAAGGGGCCGATTTATCGCGAGCATAAGCTCATGGACGACGGAAGGTTGCTCCGCTACATAGAGTTGATGGTTGAACCACGCCATCGTTCCCGCAATTCCGCCCGCCACCAGAATCCATGTTCCGACCGAAGCGGTGACAAACCGGACCTGATGCCGCCTTACCCACGCTAAATACGGCAGGACTACCAATGGCACGAGCCAAACAACCTGTCGGCCTGTACCGCCGAGAAATCCCGCGGCTGCCCCCAGGATGAGCCATACATAACCCCGGGAATCGGCACCCGCCTCAGCGGCCCGCGAAAGCGAATACAGCGAAGCCAGCGTGAAGAAAAAACAAGGAATGTCGGTCATGTAAGTGGCCGCGAGGGGCAAAAACATGGGAGAGAGTCCGATGAGGAGTGTTACAAAAAACGCCTCTGCAGTCCTTAAGCCCGCCCGCCGAACCAATGAATAGCAAAGGGCGATGGCCCCCAGAGCGAAGGGAATCGTGCTGAATCGCAGGCACTCAAAGGAAAACCCAAACAGGTGAATAAACAAGGCGCCCCAGCAAGCATGCGGGAGAAGCATCGCAAATTCCCAACCGTTGTAGACGAGATGGCCGGTTCGCGCGAGATTGAGGGCCACGTGTGCATAGGCAAAATCGTCGGCGTAGGCAAGGTTAGCGAAGGGCCAAGTAGCTAAAATCGCGACAGCCACGATGGCTATGCATAGCCATATAGTACTAATGTCCGCGCGCTGCGCTAGTGGATTGGCAGATGTTAGTTCGATGAGAGTCTCCTTTGGCAACACTTCCGCTGGATATCAGATCACATTTCCGTTCGATTTCACTGGAGCAGCCGTGAAGATTGCCATCAGAGATGTCCCGAGTAGCTTCTGGGGAATCCTTTCGCAACGCGCCAGAGCGCTCAGGGCGTTGTTGATGGCACTAGAACGCGAATCGAACCCGGCTGTGATAATCTCGCTCTGGCTATGCTTTCCCATGAGCCACAATTTACGCAGAACAACTGTGGGCACCAGCGGCAAACCCCAGTATGTCCATCGTTCCATCTCAAAATGGCTGCGTGCCGCGCTCTGGCGCAATGTGTGCATTGAATACCGCCGTACGTGCCCTGCAGCCTTGTCATAAGCTGAATATGCCCATTGTCCTGCGGGGACATTGATGACCAGCTTCCCCTTTGGGGCTAGGTGAAACAACAGCGCTTTCAGAAACCGGTCTTCGTCGGAGATGTGCTCCAGCACGTCAAACAGAAAAATCAAATCGAAGCTTCCGCGCAATTCCACATCTGCCTGGAAAATATCGTAACAGCACAAATTGCTACGGCGGCTCACGTTCCGGCGCAACGCAAGCTCATTCAGATCAAAACCCGCAACTTCCCGCCCGTACGCATCTTCTACCTGTCTTTGGAGTAGCCCGTGGCCGCAACCAATCTCCGCGATCTTTCTCGCGCTGGTGATCAATCCTCCTGCCAGTCGCTGTAGGACCTCAAATCGCCGCCGAATCCAGAAGTGGTCGAGCGACGCGACCTCAAACCAGTGGTCAGCCATGCTGACCTCTGCCGCCCGGGACAAATACCGAATCTTTCGACCCGTAGTTGTTCCAGTTCCCTTGTCTATTAAGTTCATCGACGCTCGGAACGCATTTAGCTCAGAAGTTAGATTCTTTCCCCTGCACCCGCCCGACACTTCTCCCGATGATGTATTGCGGACGCGCCTTCGTCTCTTCGTAGATTCGGCCCACATACTCTCCAATGACCCCCAGGAAGAAAAGCAGGATGCCGGAAAGGAACGTGACGGCCACAAGCAGTGCGGTAAATCCTTGTGGTGATTTCTGCTGAAAAATCTTTGCATACAGCGCATACAACACATACAGGCTCGAAAAAAACATCACCGCTGCCCCAAACAAAGCCGTCACCCGGATGGGCACGATCGAGAAGGCAAAAATCCCGTCGGCGGCAAGTTTTAGCAGACGCATTAGGCCGTACTTACTGCGTCCCGAATGCCGCGCAGCCCGTTCAACCACCAGTCCGGACTGCCTGAACCCCACCCAACTTCGCATACCTCGCAGATACCGGTGATGCTCTGGCATCCGCTTCAACTGGTCGATAACTCGGCGCGACATCAACCCAAAATCCCCGGAGTCCACAGGCAACCGTATGTCCGATAGCGCCGCCATCATTCGATAAAACACAAAATACGACAGCCGAAGTGGCCAGGGTTCCTTGCGCCTTACCCTCTGCGCGTGTACGACGTCGAATCCCTGTTGATATTTCTCCACGAATTGTGGAATCACCTCCGGGATGTCCTGCAGATCTCCGTCCATCACCACGGCCGCCTCACCCGTCACATGATCCAGCGCGGCGGTAATCGCCGCCTGATGGCCAAAATTCCTAGACAACGAGAAAACAAGGATGCGCGAATCTTGCTGGGCCGCATCTCCGAGTATTTCAAAGGTTCGGTCCGTACTTCCGTCGTCTACGAAGACCATTTCATGCGGCCCGCCCGGCAAACTGTCCAGGACGGCCCTCAATCGTCGAAGGAATTCCGGCAGAACAACTTCTTCATTGTGAACGGGAATGGCGACAGAAAGACGAAATCCGGCGGTCATACGCGCACGACACCATCTGGCATCTCGCCCCTGAGACTTTGGGGGAGGACCAAATCACAGACTCTTTTTGTGTGTCTTAGAAGCACCGGACTCCATTTCAAGGTGGCACACTCTTGCTTCAAAATACTCTGATTCGGAGGAGGCAGCAAGTTACCTCGTCTTAGAATTCCTGGAGAAGCCCTTAATTTATTGAGACTATCTATTCGCCTATTGAGGACACTCTGAGATCGGGGCAATGATTTTCTGGGGCATCTCGTAAAAGCCAGATTTCTCCAGCTTGGCGTACACTTATTGGGATAGTGCTTGCCGGCAATCTGGGCCGGTTTCAAAAGCAACTGAAGACCTGGCTGCGTAGCTTTGTTCATTGAGACATGGCAAAACCAACCGTCAGCGTACTGATCGACACGTATAACCATGAACGCTTCATTGAGCAAGGGATTGTGAGCGCGCTGGAGCAGGATTCTCCAGCCTCGGAGCGGGAAATCATCGTGGTAGATGACGGATCGACAGACCGCACGTCTGAGATTGTCCGAAAGTTTGAGCCTCACGTGCGGTTGCTTAAGAAGCAAAATGGCGGGCAAGCATCGGCGTTCAACGCGGGGATTCCGGAATGCCAGGGGCAGATTATTGCGTTTCTTGATGGGGATGATTGGTGGACACAAGGCAAGCTGACGGCGGTCGTGGAAGCATTCACGCAAAACCCTTCCGTAGGACTTGTTGGGCACAGCATCACTGAAGTGCTTGCCGACGGCAGCCAGCGAAGCGAATTGGTTAAGGACACTCCGCGATTTCGGCTCGATTCCCAGGCCAGTGCTCGCGTATTTCGCCAACGAAAGAGCTTTCTCGGAACTAGCCGCATGGCATACCGATCGGAAATCTTGCGCCGTATCGGTCCCGTTCCGGTTGCTCTGGTCATCCAAGCGGATGAATACCTTTTCACGGTTGCCGGTCTTTTCGCTGAGGTCCTGATCCTCCGTCCTCCCCTTTCGTTTTACCGTCTGCACGGGCATAACTGGTTCCAGGTAGCGGACGGCAACAGGAAGGCTCTGCGCCGCAAACAAGAGGTTCTTGCGGCTCTAGCAGGCGCTCTTCGGGCGAGATTCCTCGAAGAGGAGGTCTCAAGCGGCATCGCGAAAACGGTCGTGGACGCGGTCCAGGTCGAAGCGGACCTGCTGCGACTCTCGCTCGACGGTGGGATGCCCTGGCAAACGGTCCGGGCCGAATTGATGAACTACCAAATCACGCAAGAAAATGCTTCCTTCGGTCATTGGGTGCTGAAATTCGCGAGTTTGCTTCCGGCTTGCTTTCTCTCTCCGCGGCGATACGCTCTATTGAAGCAGCGATTTTCCCGGAATTTGCTCTATCGCAGGACGCGTGCGAAGTGGCTGCCCTTTTTGCGCCCTGAGCACGTGGATCGAACTGGCCGATGGAGTGGAAAATGACGAGGCCCCCAGATCCCGAGTGCGGCGCTTTAAACGTCCTCATGGCTTCAGGCGTGCCAAAAAGGCGCGAAGGAGGTGTGGCGGCCATCATCTACAACCTAGGTGGTGAGCTTGAGCGTTTGGGCCATCGCGTTACATATGTTTTTCAAGAGGACTTGATAGCTCCTGGATCGGTATCCGGGCGTTTTACGGAGCTCGTCTTTTCTCTCCGGCTGGCGCGATATATCGTTGAAAATCGAGATCATTATTCGATAGTTAACTTACACGCTCCGGTCGGATTCCCTTACGGCTTGCGGAGAAGATGGCATAGCGCGAGTGATTACCCGCCCTACGTCATGACCTTGCACGGATTGGAGGAGAGGCGCCAGCACGTGATGAGCCGCGAAGTGAAAAAGGGCCGTGCATGGAACTATTCGTTGAAGAACCGGCTGTGGCACCGGTTGTATCACCAACCGAGGTTTCGCTGGTCGATCCGAACGGCAGACGGAGCGCACACATACAGCCGGGACGTCTGGACGATGCTGCAGCTCAAGTACAATTTGGATTCAGACCGCGTCGCATATGTGCCAAGCGGAGTGGAGCCACGGTTTTTTATTCCGCGAGAATACGGAAAGGGTGACCGCTTGAGGCTATTGTTCGCGGGTACCTGGCTCGATCAGCGGGGAATATTTTATCTTCGAGAAGCTCTTCGGAATCTTTCGCCTCGAATTCCAAGTTTGAGTATGACCATTGCCGGCGGCGGAGCACCGCCGGAGGAGATCGTGCGGTTTTTTGGGGGTGAGTTGTCTGAGCGAATCGATGTGCGCCCCATTGTGCCGTGGGAGAGGATGCCGGAACTGTATGCCGAGCACGATATTTTTGTTTTTCCCTCACTCATGGAAGGGTTACCTTCCGTGCTCTTAGAAGCTATGGCGACGGGTATGCCGGTGATTACGACGGAGACGTGTGGCATGCCCGACGTGGTGGAAGACGAATTGAACGGGCGGCTTATTTCGACGGGGAACTCCGCAGCGATCGAGGAAGCCATTTTGTATTTTGCGAATTCCTTGGACTTGCGGCGGAAACTGGGGGCGGCGGCGCGTGAAACGATGAAGCGTTTCACTTGGGGGCGGTCGGCGCGCCAGCTCGAAGCTCTTTTCAAGCGTGTCCTCGTCGCGGAAGAGCGCAAACGAGCATGATCACGCTAGGTATCAACTACTCGCAGATGCATGACTCGTCGGCGTGTTTGGTGTTCGACGGGGAGCTCGTGTTTGCGGTGGCGGAAGAACGGATCAGCCGGGCAAAGCATGACGCACGATTCCCGCAGAATGCGATTCGCGTGTGTTTGGAATTTGCGCGAATTAAGACGGAGCAGTTGGATGAGGTCTGTTTTGGGTGGCAGGTTGGGGGCGCGGCGTTTAGGCACGATTTGAAGTGCTACGCTTCGGGGAAAATGCCCGCGACGTATACGAATGGTTTGAACTCCACGTTGCATTTTATGAGCATGTGGCATCAGGAGGGAGGGGCCAAGCTGTTTGCGCAGATTTTTGGAGCGACCAAGGCACGGATTAGGTTTGTGGATCACCATTTGGCGCATGCTTTGAGCGCGTATTCTTTTTCAGGATTTGATGATGCAGCGGTGGTGGTGATGGACGGGCGCGGGGCGTGGGAGGCGACTTCGATTTGGCATGGGAGGGATGGGCGGCTCGAGCACGTTCTGACGATTCCATTTCCGGACTCGGTTGGATATTTTTATAGTGAGTTCACGGAGTACCTCGGGTTTCAGCGCAACAGCGATGAGTGGAAAGTGATGGGACTGGCGCCATATGGCAAGCCTGGATTGGATTTGCGTACGTTTATCGAGACGCAGACTGCGCCTTATAAGGTGCATGCCAGGAAGCTCGTTGCGAATGGTGCGGCGCCGTTTGCGGAAATGGTGCGGCTGTTCGGGCCGCGGCGGATTCCTGAGAGTGAGATCGAGGAGCGGCACAAAGACGTGGCGTATGCGGTGCAGGATGCCTGCGAAATCGCGATGTTGAGTGTCGTGAAGATGGCCATCGAGAAAACCAAAAGCCGGAATGTTTGCTTGGCGGGTGGAGTGGCACTCAACTCCAAGGCGAACGGGAAAATTGTGGCGTCTGGGATGGTGGGGAAATTCTTTGTGCAGCCCGCGGCTTCGGATGACGGGGTGGCGCTCGGTGCGGCGCTCGCGCCCTATCTTGACGGTGGTGGGCGTTTGCCAATGAAGGTGATGCGGCACGCGTATTTGGGGCCAGAGTTTGTTGACGTGGCTATCGAGAACGCTTTACAGACGTATAAATTGAAGTACACGAAGCTAAGCGATGTGGCTGCCTGCGCTGCAGGATTGCTTTCGGACGGGAAAATTCTCGGATGGTTTCAAGGGCGAATGGAATTTGGGCCGCGAGCGCTGGGAAGCCGCTCGATCTTGGCCGATCCGCGCGATCCAGAAATGAACGCAAAGGTCAACAACGCCGTGAAGTTCCGCGAGTGGTGGCGGCCGTTCGCGCCCTCGATGAAGAAAGAAGCGGCTGAGGAATATTTAGAGAGCGCGAGTGATTCGCCATTCATGATATTGACGGCGCAGGTGCGGCCGGAGAAACGCGCGGTGATTCCGTCGGTAACGCATGTTGACGGAAGCGCACGGCCACAAACGGTGGAGAAAGACATCAATCCACTTTACTGGCGGCTGATCGACGAATTCGGAATGCGCACCGGCGTGCCGGTGATCATGAACACTTCGTTTAATCTGCGCGGCGAGGCCATCGTGCATACGCCGACGGATGCGATTCGGACATTTTTCAGCTCGGGGATGGATGCGCTGGTGATCGGCAGCTATCTTGTGGAGAAATGAAGTGAGCGCTTCGCGGAGCTGGCTGGCGCAATTCTTGCTGCGATACGCTTCGCTGCTCGCATGGTTGCGGCGCGTGCCTGTGCTGGGCCGATGCGTCAGTTGGGCAGGGGCGAAGCTAGTGCCGCGCGAGTCGCGCGCGTGGGTGCAAGTACAGAGCGGACCCGCACAGGGCCTGTGGCTACATTTAAATCCACGGACAGGAAAAACTTATTTTGAAGGCGGGGGCGAGCCGGAAGTGCAGGCGGCTTTGCAGCAACATCTGCGGGCGGGGATGACTTTTTACGATATCGGGGCGAACATCGGATTTTTTTCTTTGCTTGCGGCGCGGATTGTCGGGAAAGAAGGACTGGTGGTGGCGTTCGAAGCCGATCCGGAAGTCGCGGTGCGGTTACGCGAGCACATTGCACGAAATGCGTTCAGCTGGATCACGGTAGAAGAAAAAGCGGTGTGGTCAAAGCCGGGCCCGGCTTTCTTCGCGCGGACTGATCCGGCGACCTCGCCAGATAGAGGACTCGGGCACGTTGTCTCTTCTGACGCTGGAGATACCATTCAGGTCAGTGCGGTCTCGCTTGATTATTACGCTCGGGCGCAGGCGACGCCGGACTTTCTCAAGTGCGACGTGGAAGGCGCGGAAGTCGAAGTGTTTCGCGGGGCGCGCCATTTGTTGAAGGAAAAACGCCCCGGAATTATCTGCGAAATGCATAGGGAAGAAAACCAGCGCGCGCTACTTGAAGAGTTTTTGCAATTCGGATACACCTGCAAACCCTGCGGCACGAACCACATTCTGGCACTCCCCCAATGACGCAAAAGTGCATCGCCTTGCTTGGACGACGGGATGCGCCGACGGATGCCGTTGAAGAGTATTGTCAATACCTGGCTGGCGCGTTGCGCGCGCATGATTTTGAATTGGAACTTGCGCGCGTCGCTTGGGTGGAAGATGGCTGGCCCGCGGCGATGCGCGAGCTCGAGCGTCAAGCAAAGGGTTGGCGCGGATGCTGGATACTAGTGCAATACACTGCGCTCGCGTGGTCGGAGCGCGGTTTTCCTTTGCGGTTTTCGCGAGTGCTGCGCATTCTCCGCCAAGCGGGCACGCGCGTCGCGATGGTTTATCACGATGTGCTGCCTTACCACGGCAACCGCACCATCGATAAGCTGCGGCGGCGCGCACAGAACCATGCGATGAGCGAGGCGCTGCGGTCTTGCGATCTCGGTGTTTTTACTGTGCCCGTGAGCAAGATTCCCTGGATTGGAAAGAAACACACGCGAGCCATTTTCATTCCCGTGGGGGCGAACCTGCCAGAACCAGAAACCGCTTGGACAACGGCGCGCACCGAAACGAACAGGCTGCCGGCGATTTGCGTTTTTGGGATTACTGGCGGAGAAGGCGGGATCTGGGAAATCGCGAGCATTTCCGAAGCTTTGCAAATTGTGGCCGAGCGTATGGGAAAGCTGCGGTTGATTGTGATGGGACGCCATTCCGATACAGCGGAGAAGGCCCTGAGGAATTTGATGGACAAGCTGCCGATTGAGGTCTCGGCGCTGGGAGTTTTGCCGGGAGAGGAAATCGTGCGGCGTATGGCGTGCTGCGACGTCTTGCTGTTTGTGCGCGGAGGCATTTCCTCGCGGCGTGGCAGCGCGATCGCGGGGATTGCGTGCGGACTGCCGGTGGTGGCGCTGGAGGGCACGGAAACGGCATTTCCCATCACCGAAGCAGGAGTGGTGTTCGCCGATCCGAAACGGCAGCGAGGTTTGGGAGAAGCGTTGCTCAAGGTGCTTTCCGATCCGGTGTATCGCTCTTCGCTCGCCGAACGTAGCCGCCGCGCGCAGGAGAAATATTTTTCCTGGAAGGCGATTGCGGCACGCTATGCCGAAGCGTTGCGTTTCGAGGATGGAAGTGTGAGCTAGAACTTCCGGTCAAGCTGCCGAGCGATGAGGCCTCAACGGGACAACGCGTCGATCAGGGTTTCTTTCTTTTTTTCCGCGAGCACGGCCAAGGGATTTAGCGAAGAACTGTAGCCCGCGATAGCCGCTGCCGCGAGAAACGCAAAAACCTCCATGGGAAGCCACTTATCGCCAGTCCATCGGCTCATAAAGAGGATGGGCGCGCTAATGCCGCCCAAAAGAATCTGCGTGCCAAAGGACACCAGTACAGCCATGCCCGACTGGCGTTGTCCGCGCATCTGGCCGAAATTCAGTTTGCGCGGAAAGCAGAGGGAGGACCAGTTGGCGATGGCTAATTGTCCCGTGACATTGAACACGATCGCGGCCAATGTGGCGGCAAGAACGGGGAGGGATGGTAATCCGACAAGGTAGGAAAATGCGGCCATCGAAAGCGACAATTCAAAAGCGAGCATCCCGGCTTGCAGGAGATTTTTTCCCAGGAAAACTTCGCGGAAGCTTAGGGGCGAAGTGAAAAACGTCTGAATGCCCTTGCCGTCGTAAGCGAAGCTGTTATAAGCGGGCGCCATCAGAATGAGGATGAGATAGGCCATCATGCCCGGGAAAAAGAACTCTGTCGAAACCGCGAGCTTCGTGGCCGTGGGATGCTTCCCCGCGAATTGTGTGGTGAAGAGAAGAACAAACACGGGAGGCATGATCAGCAGGAAAAAAGCGAAGCTGTTGCGCGTCAGGTAGCGGAACTCCTTGCGGAGGACGGCGGCGACCTGCGGAGTCAGCAAGCGGAGCCCGTCGGACTGCCCTGCGGTTCGGGAAACGGGACGAACAACAGCGCGCACAGGGGCTGCTGTCTCGCTCAATTCCTCGCCGCGATATTGTGTGGCGAACCTCATCCAGAGGAACATGCTGAAAAGCAGAGCGTAAGCTGAGATCCCGGCGACCCCAAGGAGGACGTCCAGCGACTTACCTTGTGCCGCACCTGCTATGGCTTGCCCCGCAAGCGACGGCGGGAAAACGGACAAGTAAGGAAGCAATTGTTTGACCCAGGGCTGCGCCGAACGGCCGTACCGCTGGAGGAGCGGATTGAGGAATTGCACCGAGACGGCGAATAGGATAAAGACCGCGAAGAATATTTCCCGAGAGCGCCTGCGAGCGAGGACGCGTTCGATCCAGGAACCGATCATGCGCTCGAGCGTGATGTTCATCAGCAGGAAGAGCGCGGAGATCAGCAGCATGGCGGGCAGAACACTTGGGTTAGCCACGGCCGCGCCGATGATCATGGCAATCAACCAGCAACTGGAAGCGACGGCGGCAAAATCGGAGAGTCCATAGGCGAGCCCTATGAGATAAAATGCGCGGAGGCTAAGCGGAAACCGCAGGAGGGTACGAAATTCAAAGCCTGCCCCGAAGCCCGCCGTGAAAATGGGAACGAGCTGCCAGAAAAGAAAGATTCCCCAGTAAAGGAAAGCGATCCAGGATTCGTGGCCGCCAGACAAAAAAGAATAAGCACCGAAGAAGAAAGCGAAGCATATACCGAGGACGAAAAGCGCGGCGAAAACGCCGGCGAAGATCATTCCGACCAAATCCCATTGATTGTGTTTCTTGCGGAGGCCATTACGCAGAATCCGCCAGCGAAGCCCGGCTACAAGCCCGATCTGTTCCGAAACGCCGGGGACGCGAGCTACATCAGCCACGAGAGTTCCTCGAGTTGTGGCTGCTGGGCGCCGTCTTGGCCCACGATAGAGAGGAAGATCTGCTCGAGAGTCGTTTTACTTCCTTCTTCACCGGCGATTCCCGCACGCAGCTCTTCCAAGGAACCTTGAGCGACGAGCCTGCCCTTGTGAATGATGGCCACGTGGCTGCACAGACGCTCGACAATTTCCAGAACATGCGAAGTCAGAAAGATGGTTACGCCGCGCTCGGTCATGCGTCCCAGAAGCGCTTTGAGCGCGCCTGCGGCAAGAGCGTCGACGCCTTCGAAGGGCTCGTCGAGAAAAAGAATCCGTGGTCCATGGATCACCGCGGCGGCCAGCGCAAGTTTTTTCTGCATGCCGTGGGAATAGTCCGCGATAAGGGTTTTTGGGCGGTCGGAAAGCTGCATAAAATCCAGAAGCTCATCGGAGCGGCGCTGCGTTGTGGGACGGTCGAGGCCGTACATGCGGCCGACGAATTGAAGATACTCGGCGCCCGTCAATCGTTCGAAGAGGCCCATCCCTTCGGGGACAACGCCGATCTGCCGTTTGACTTCGACAGGGTGCGCGGCGAAGTCCAGCCCGAGAAGCTCCGCGCGTCCGGAACTCGGCGCTAGGAGCCCGGTGAGCATCTTGATGGTAGTGGATTTGCCAGCGCCGTTGGGCCCGAGAAAGCCGAAGAATTGGCCGGCGGCAACGGTCAGGTCGACGCCATCGACCGCGGTCAAATTGCCGAAGCGCCGTGTAAGTTTCTGCGTCACGATGGCTGCGTCCGTCATCGCGTCTCCCGCATGCTGTGCCTAGTTCGAAACAAGACTCTAACATCAGTCTGAGAGGCATCGAGACGGCCGCGGATGAGGATTTGCTGTGCGTGGAGAAGTAAGGTCACGAGGGTTTCTGCGGATTCGGAGTTACGCCAGAGAGTTGCAATTCCTTTGCGGGCAGGGCCGCGAGAACAGCCGGCAGCTCCACGCGGAACGCGGCGCCGCCTTCTTGCCGGTTGTAGCAGTGAATCCTGCCGCCGTGCTCCTGCACGATGCCAAAGCAAATGCTGAGACCCAAGCCGGTGCCTTTGCCAACGGGCTTCGTCGTATAGAAAGGATCGAAGACGCGGTGCGGCTCGTTGACGCCTGGTCCGGTATCCAGGAAAAGCACGACGACGTAGGCGCGATCGCGCAGGGTTTTGATGGTGAGCACGCCGCCTTGCGCCGCTTCCATGGCGTCGACCGCATTGCTGATCATATTAAAAAAGACCTGCATCAATTGGTTTCCATCACCGCGAACGCCAGGGAGTACGGATTCGAGCTGTAGCTCGATGCGGACGGTCCCGGTGCGCAGGTCAAGCGTGCGAAGCTGCACGGCGTTGGTGACGACCGTGTTGATGTCCAGAAGCGTGCGTTCGGTGGGGACCTGCCTAGCAAAGCTGAGAAGATTTCCGACAAGCGTTTTGGTGCGGCGAGCCTGGTCGCGAATCTTCGAAGCTGTGACGCGTGCTTTTTCGGGAAGAGCAGGGTCATCAGCCAAAAGGTCCGAGAAGCCGAGAATGGCCGTCAACGGATTGTTGATTTCATGGGCGGCGCCCGCGGCCAATTGTCCCAGCGAGACGAGCTTTTCGGATTGCACGATTTGCGCCTGGAGTCGCTGCAGATTGTCGATCGACTGTTCGGATCTGGTGAGCAAACGTGTGCGGTCGGCCTCCGCGAGATAGGTCCTCAAGAAGACGAGCAAAACAAGGGGAACAGCGGCGATGAATATAGTCATTAGCCGGAAATCGCGCACCGCTGGGCCTTCTTGGGAGTACCGGACGGTGTAGATCGCGAGAAGAGGCAAGGAAAGCACGGCCGCCATCGAGAGCCGCGCCGCTATCACGCTGTCTCCTCCGGAGTTTTCGGATTCCGTATCGGAGGCGTTCTCAGACGGCGCATCGAGCTCTTCCCGCTTTTGGTGGGCGATCACACCGGCAAGGGCAAACCACAGGAAGGAGGAGATCAACGGGAGATCGAAGAGGCTGCCAGTGTAGTACCGGTTGGACTCGAGCGCCACGTTGATGGTAAGCGAAGCGATCAAGTACAAAGCGGAGGCTGCCATAAGATTGGCATAGACAATCCGCCATGCGCGGGCCGATTTCAGCCACAGATAGCCGAAACCAAAAACGACGAGCATGTTCTGTGTGTTTTGGAGAAAAATGAAGTTGTTGTTGTACTGTTCGAGGGAGAACGACGCATACATCCACGGCAGGACGATGAAAACATAGAGAAATATCCACCACGCCAGCAACAATACGAAATCCAAATAGCCGAAGCGCACATGCACCTCTCCGCGCTTCAGGTGGGGCCGCAGCGTCAGTGCCGCCATCATGGGAATGCCGCGCAGGAAGAAAACGATGTCTCCGGGATCTATCTCGGGCACCGGCCGGTGGAGGTAGAGCTCATAATAAGTCCACTGAAATTGGCCGATCATCCAAAGCGTGCAGCCCATGGCCAGCAACATCCAAAAAAGATTTCTGCGCCAGTGCGGAGTTCCAGCGTTCAGCAGGAGGCCGGCGTTGGCGAGCAGTGGCACAAGGCATTGAGCCAAATCTCCGAAAGCGGTAAGAGCATGGTTTCCCTTGGGGAGAATCAGCGAGATGCTCGCATAGACGGCGAGAAAGAACACCCAGATGCCCGCCATTCGTATAATGGTTTTAGAGGATGACATAAGATCAAGTAAATCTATTTTAGAGGGAGAGGCCGGGATGGGCGTCAGCGCATTCCGCGCGCAATACGTAAGTATAAACGAACCAGAGAGCAGCCTTCGATGCCGGGCTCGACAAACACGGGTGGACGACCCGACACAACTCCGGGCCCACTGATTTGTGGCGGAGGAGGAGGGATTCGAACCCCCGAGACCCTTTCGAGTCTAACGGTTTTCAAGACCGCCGCATTTAACCACTCTGCCACTCCTCCGTATTGATTCCATTGTACTTGTGTAAACCAGCGTTGCACATTTTGTTGCACATTCACCCTTGGTCCGACAGATTTTCGACATGCAAAAGGGATACATCTACCAGACCAACGGTGCTTGGCATGTCCGCTACCGTGTGGACGGTAAGCAGGTCTCGCGCAAGCTGGCCGACTACAACGACCAATATCGCACGAAGCGTAGTGTCCGTCCACTGGCCGATGAAGTTCTTGACCCGCTGAATCAAGGCCTGCAAGTCAACGGGCCTATGACCCTGCAACAGTACGCGGAGACGGTGTACTTCCCGAACATCAAGACCAAAAAGAGTCCGTCCACAGTGAAAGGGTACCTTCGCGGCATCTTGGGGAAATACGCAAGATTCCTGTTTGAAGAGATTGACCGCCGCAAATTTAGTTAAAAACGCTACAAGTTCCGCTGAATCGTTGACACTCGGCCACCTTGAGCAGATACTTCCCCCGGGTTACAGTAGTTTTCGCTGTTGGAGTAGATCTCTCGTCCGTTTCTTTCTCTTGTCAAGCGAAACGGAGTTTTTTGCGGGCGATCACGCATCCCGTTCGCGAAGCAAAACGTATGCCGTGCTCCTTCCGCCCGCCTCGTCCTGTTTCAGGATTCGCTTTTCGATCAGATCCTGGATGTCCCGAAGCGCCGTGTCGTGGGAAGTCTTCGCAAGCTTTCCCCATTTTTCCGTCGTCAGTTTTCCTTCGAACCCGTCGAGCAACATATTGATAATGTTTTTTTGCCGTTCGCTGACTTCGATCGATTCTTCCTTGAGATGACGCCAGAATGCGTCTTTTTCAAGCACTGCCGCCGTCAGCGTTTTTGCTTTCGCGATCGCCCGTCCCAGGCAATCCAGAAACCAGACCAACCATTTCGTAACATCCATTCCGGCTTTCTGCGTCGCTTCAAGAATCTCGTAGTAGGCTTTGCGTTCCTCTCGAATCTGTGACGACATGCTGTAGAAACGCTGCGGACTATTTTCAAGACGTGCCAGAGACATTTCGGTGATCGCGCGCGCGATTCTTCCGTTGCCGTCCTCCAAAGGATGAATCGTCACAAAATACAGATGCGCCAACGCTGTCTTGATGAGCAGTTCGCTCACCGCATTTTTGTCTTCATACCAGCCCAAAAACTGTTTCATTTCCTGTTGGACATGCTTTGGTTCCGGAGCTTCGAAATGAACTTTTTCCTTTCCTTCTGGTCCGGAAACAACTTCCATCGGACCTTCCCGCCAGGCACCCGTTTTTATCTTGCGCATTCCGCTGCGCCCAGTCGGGAACAATGCCGCGTGCCATCCAAAAATTCTTTCTTCGGTAAGAGGAGAAGCGTAGTGCTGTGTGGCATCGAGCATCATCTCGACGACTCCTTCGACGTTCCGGTCGGCGGGTCGCGTGCCCGCGGCTTCGAGACCCATGTGACGGGCCAGCGAAGAACGGACACTCTCTGGATCTAGTTCTTCCCCTTCGATGGCGGAGGATTTGACTGTTTCTTCGGTTAAGGCCGCGAGCGTCGCTTCATTCTTGAGTTGATAACCCAAGCCTTTCATCCGCCCTAGCAGCAGCCCTTGCTCGTACCGAGTTGCGGACAGACGTGGAACGACGAGCTCCGCGTTCCAAGCGAACTGGGGCCAATCGGTGGACAGATAGATGTAGGTCATATTCGACGCTTATTCTACGCATTATTCTACGCACTGTCTCTAGCAATCTACGCATAAGCTACGCACCATTCGACGCATATTTAAAGCCTTACCCTACAATTAGATACAAGCATTTTTGCTGCCACGGGGCTTAATCGTACCCCTCCAGATCGACTGCGAATAACCTTGCTAAACCTTCGGATTCCTCAGCTGGCGTTCTTCGATTGCCTTCAAAGCGCTCGCAAACAGATCCTGAAGATCGTTCAAATATTGGCTGTGATTCGCGCGAAATCCTACAGCGCATTCCGCAGCTCCTCGGCAACGTTCAGTATTGGCTGGAACACAAGACGTTCCCGGTCGACGAATCCCTAGTTCGTTTTCATCATCAGCTTGTTTCGAAAATCCATCCGTTTCCCAACGGAAACGGACGCCACGCACGCATGATCACCGACGTCGTCGCCGTGAAGTTGGGCCATCCGGACTTTACCTGGGGTGCCGGAAAAGATCTCGTCGCGGAAGGCGACACGCGCGCCGCATACCTCGCCGCGCTCCGCGCGCTCGACGCGAACGAAAACGACGTGAAGCTCCTTCTATACTTTGCCCGCTCATAGCACCGCCAAAATCAGCTGACACAATTCGGCTCTGACCTGCATATACCTTAGCAGGGCACCTTTGTCTTCACGTCCCAGAGACACGAGAGACAAACCCATCGTCTGCTGTTCGCCGGAGAGCTAAGGTTCTTCCTAGACCTTCGACCCGGGGGACAACGGTTTCAAACACCGTTGTAGTCATATGGCTCTGGAGAACGGCTGTTGGGCAAGCAGGCCTTCCGCTGGTCGTATGACTTTCTGTCCGAAGTGTCCCACATCATTCGGCTCAGAACCGAATGCTCCTCGGTGGTCAAGCGCCCGATGGTTCTCGCGTCTCACTTCAACTCGACGGGAGTTAGGACAATTCCTTGCCATGATGTACTTCTCGAAGCTCTTTCTGTGCCTGCTCCAAGTCAATTAGGCGCTGTTCGAGTTCGGCACGAAAGATTTCCGCTTGCTCATAAAGCCTGGCATTCTGAATCGCAACTGCAGCGGGAATCGCGAGTGATTTCGCAAGGCGCAAATGCTCCTGGGTAAACGCCTGGGCATGCGTGTCCCCCAGCGAAAGAAGCCCGAGGACCTGTTGCGATGCAACGAGCGGCACACACAACCACGAGCGCAGATGGGAAAAACCCTTGAAAGCAACCCAGCCTGTCTCTACCCCAGTGTTCGTAATGAGCAGACTGTTCCTGCCGGCGAGAACGTGCATCAGAAACTCGCTGTCTTTTGCATCAAAGGTTGCCGGAGTTTTCGGGATGCGACGACTCGTTTCGCACCCCTGGAGCTCTCGCGCAAGGAAGAGACGGGTGTCGGCTTCCACTAACAAGATGCGGGCCGATCCACAAGGAACCAGTTTCAGGAGGGACTGGAGCAGCGTGTCTAGAACGTAGTCCATGCTGAGGTTTTGCGTAAGGGCAAGCGTTGTCTTGCGAAATGCGTCGGCCTCAGCCCCAGCAGACTCGGCCTTGTCGAGGTTCCGAGCTATTTCCTCTTCGGCAGATTTTCGTGCTGAAATATCCTGGGCAGTTCCTACGAGGCGCCTGACAACTCCCGCAGAATCCCGGACGGGGAATCCGCGGACCCACACCCACCGAGTTGCGCCGTCCGGCTTAGTAATGCGGAATTCTTCGTCGAGCTGGCCCGTCTGGACTGATTCGCCCAACCGAGATAGAACGCGGACGCGGTCCCCTGGATGTATGACATCTTCGTAGGATTTGGGATCTTCCTCCAAGGATTCGCGGGAGCGGCCGGTGATTATCTCATAGGCTGGGTTGACGTAGAGGACCTTCATATTCTCAGCGTCCAGCATCCAGAAAATCTCAAGGATGTTTGTGGCCATTTGCTGAAATCGTTCTTCACTCTCTCGCAAGGCCGCTTCTGCCTGCTTCCTCCGGGAGATGTCTCGCAGGACGGCCACGTGGCGACCAGGCAGGTAGTGCGCCTTTGCTGTGTACTCGACAAAGATCGTCCTGCCGTCTCCCCGCAGAACTTGTGTTTCCCGGTGTTCGTGCTTGCGCTCAAGGAAGCGATTCCAGGTGTCGTTGAAGTCTCGCATTCCTGCGTAGAACTTCCCGATTGGCTCTCCAACGAGTTCGTCGTGGTCCGCTCCGAATAAAATCAGCGCCGCTGGATTGGCTTCGAGACAGATTCCTTGATCGTCGAGAATCAAAATGCCATCCAGTGTGCTGTCGAAGACGGACTTGTATTCGCGTTCGGTAGCGTCAAGCGCGCTAGCCGTCTCCCATTGTTCGCGACGAGCCAGAAGCAGAAATCGAACATGCAGGACAATGGCTATACAGAGAGCGATGAGTACGAGGGTGAGCAAAACGGAAGACAAAGATCCGCTATAGAGACGCGCTCCGAACGCAGTCGCGAGCAAAGCGATGGCAGCAAAGGAAATTAGAATCGAGCCGGCGCGCATCCAGCGCTGCGGCTTGGTCCTAGAGAGCCATATACCCGGAGTTTGCATGGCGCCACCGCTATAGGGGACTCTGGCCTATCAGGCCTAAGCGAGACCCCGACAAGACAAAGGGCTTCGGGCGGTTCCGCTCCAATACCTTCGCCATTCTGGCAGGATGCTATGCTCAGACTTGGGCAGAGTCAATATGGGCGCAAGGCCCTTGGGCGCAAGGCCCTTGCAGTATAGAGTTGAGTCTTCCTGTGCTTCGCCAAAATTCCATGTGCTTTGAATATAGCCCGATTCCCTGACTCGACGGCTGTCCCGTCCGGGTTATCCCTTCACCCCGAACGCCTAGTATCTCTACTCGGAGAACGCCCGCGCGGCATACGGGAGTATATCCGTCCTATTCGACGCGGCCTGGTGTGTTCTTGCCGCACGGCGACGTGCACGAAAAAGAATTTAACGCTGAGGCGCGACCTGGACCGTGTGGGCTGGCACAGGGTTCTGCACGGGAATCAAAGTGTCAAAGAGTGAATTGCGGGAGTGCGTGTTTCCCACTGTGCCGGAAAGCTTCAGAATTCCCACGGGAGCCTCGGTGATTTCGTTGCTCCGAACTTTATTGTTGTCGCCTTCGATCAGGATGACGGCCTGCCCGCTATTGGTTGATTTTGTCGTGGAGCCGTCGTTTTCAATCAGTTCACGAGGCGTTTCAATCAGGAAAGCTTAAGGCGTGGCCGCCGCTCATAGCTCCCTCGTTTTTCCCGTTCACTGAGGTTCCAACGCTGTGCGATCTTGACCCAAGGTTCTAGAGCGGAGTCAGCCTCGGGCCCAATTTCGCGGCGCGGATGGCAGCCCGACGGGCATCTAAACGAACTCGCTTACTTTCAAGATGCCGAATCCATTTTTACTACAGCACCGGAGCGTGTGGATAGCGTTAGCTACTGCTAAAATCGTGGACTTTCCATTGAAAAGGACGGAACTCGGCTAGCCGCAGGAAATCTCGTGCGTTCGCGGTGATCACAGTGATCCCCAGGCGGGCGGCGCTCATTGCAATCAGCGCATCGTTCGTCAGCCGGCCCCGTCCAACTTTCTCGAAGTTATATTTGGCGGCCAAACGGGCCAATACCTTGCCG
>Ga0307478_10000730_pt1 | contig 32003 bp, 22 predicted proteins | sample atmos_gasesECM4C_2_FD_203713 | JGI IMG/M metagenome (GOLD analysis project Ga0307478, IMG submission 203713) | Hardwood forest soil microbial communities from Morgan-Monroe State Forest, Indiana, United States - atmos_gasesECM4C_05 | ecosystem: Environmental > Terrestrial > Soil > Temperate...
ATGGTGAACGTGTGAGAGGATTAAATACTTGTACGGTTGGCTAACGGCAAGAAAATTGGCGGAGAGGGAAGGGATTCGAACCCTCGAGTGGTTTTACCCACCACAACCAATAAGCCGGCTGCTGCCTTAGCCAACGGCGACCTCTCCGTGATTCTAGGAACCGTTCAGTTCTTGAGTCGCGCCTTGGGCAGCAAAACAACCACCGTGGGGCGTACCACCTTAAGATTAGCCGTTGACAAGAGCTGCCGCCCCTTGCGGGGCGGCTGAGACTCCCCCGATTCCAATGTACTGGAACCCATTTGATGAGACTTCCTGGCGAGACAGGGTGTTCCGCCCATCGATAATCAGTTGTCTTTCGACTAATCTTGCGAGCCGGCCCCAATCTACCTTGCGGAACTCTTCCCACTCGGTAAGAAGCAGAACTGCGTCGGTCCCTTTGGCTGCCTCATAAGCGTCCTGGCAGTAGGTTATATCCGGGATTTCTTTCTTTGCTTTTTCCATGGCCTCTGGATCGTACGCCTGGATCTGCGCTCCTTCGGCCTGTAGGCGGCGAACGATGGAAAGCGCGGGCGCGAAGCGAACGTCGTCGGTATTGGGCTTGAACGCCAGACCCCACACTGCGATTTTCTTCCCGCGTAATACCCACAGTTCATTTCGAACCTGTTCTACGAAGCGTTCTACGCGGCCCTGATTGATCTTCTCCACTTCCTTGAGTAGGGAGAAATCACAACCGGATTTTTCAGCGATTCTGATAAAGGCCTGCACGTCCTTCGGAAAACAAAACCCTCCAAACCCGATCCCGGGACTCAGGAAAGCTGGGCCGATTCGCGGATCCAACCCCATCCCGTGGGCAACCTCGGTCACATCGGCTCCGACCACTTCGCACAGGTTCGCCACCATATTGATGAAGGAAATCTTCATCGCCAGAAAAGAGTTGGAGGCGTGCTTGATGAGCTCCGCTGAATTCGTATCGGTAGCCAGGAAGATGGGCTCTTTACGCTTTGGGCAACTCGAATGGATTGGGCAGGTAAACTTCTGCCTGACAATCGGCTCATAGATCTCTCGCAGCAGGTCCGCGGCGCGCGGCGAATCAGCCCCGATGACGATTCGATCCGGGTGCAGAAAGTCCTCGACGGAGGTTCCTTCCCGCAGAAATTCTGGATTCGACGCCACGTCATACTTTAATTTCGGCGTGCTATGCACTGACAGGTGCTTTCTCAGCTGTGCGCCGGTCTGAACTGGCACTGTGCTCTTCTCGACGACCAACCGATACCCTGAGGCATACTTTGCAATCGCCCGAGCAACTCCTTCGATGGCAGCAAGATCCGCGTCACCGTTGGGTAAAGGCGGCGTTCCTACGCAAATGAAGATCGCATCTCCCCAAGCAATCGCCTCTTCCGTGGATCCGAAACGCAACCGGCCAATTTTCAGAACGCCCTTAATAACATCCTCGAGATGGGGCTCAAAGAGGGGCATCACTCCATTTCGCAGCTTCCCGAGCTTCTCCGCGTCGCTTTCACTGCAGAAAACGTCGTGGCCAATTTGCGCGAAGCAAGCAGCGGTCGTGAGACCGACATAGCCTGCACCAATGACTGAGATTTTCATCTTTTGTTTCCCTTATCTTGAACCATTTTTAGAGTAGTTTACGCGGTTTGGTCGGCGACAGCGAGAGCGGTTCCGTCAGCCTCGGCATGTTTGCGCCCAAACTGGGAAGTGAAGCTAACAATTTCCTCGACTACCCTCGCCTGCTGCTCTGCGGTTAGCTGCGGGAACATCGGCAAAGAGACGATTTCGGCAGCGGCTTTTTCTGCGACCGGGAAGTCTCCCTGACGGTATTTCAGTGCCGTGTAGGCCTTCTGCAGGTGCAACGGAATTGGGTAGTGAATTCCGGAACCAATGCCGGCCTTTTTCAAGTGGTTCATCAGTCCGTCGCGGTCGTCCGAGCGAACAACATAGAGGTGAAACACGGATCGCGACCACGAAGGCTCGAAGGGTAGAACCACCGCCTCATCCGCGCCCGCGAACAGGCGATTGTATTCGACGGCACGCTCGCGCCGCTGGGCATTCCACTTTGCCAAGTGAACCAGTTTTACATGCAGGAGTCCCGCCTGAATTGCGTCCAAGCGTCCGTTATAGCCCTCAACGTCGTGATAGTACTTTTTCGCTTGGCCGTGGTCTCGCAACATTTTTATCTTGTCGGCGAGAACAGAATCGTTTGTGGCCACCGCACCGGCTTCCCCGCAGGCACCCAGATTCTTGCCCGGGTAAAAGCTAAACGCGGCCGCGCGTCCCATCGAGCCAGCTTTCATCCAGCGATTGTGCTTGCGGGAAAAGTACTCGGCTCCGTGCGCCTGGCACGCGTCTTCAATTACCGTGAGACCATATTTCTCGGCAAGTTTGAGGATGGCATCCATGTCAACCATTTGCCCGTAGAGGTGCACGGGAACAATCGCCGTAACCGGGCGACCGCTGCGGGGACTGGTGAGCTTGCCCGATTTGTCTCTCTTGCACTGCTCCAGGAACTCTTGGAGCTTCTCCGGGGACATGTTGTAGGTGCGCTCGTCAATGTCGACAAACTCTGGAAACGCTCCCGCTTGTGAAATGGCTTCCGTGGTGGCGATGAAGGTATGGGGTACGGTCACGACCACATCGCCTGACTGTATCCCACTCGCCATAAGGGCGAAGCGCAAGGCATCGGTACCGCTGCTGATGGCAATCGAGTGGCTGGTGTTGCAGAATGCAGCAAACGCCTTCTCGAAATCTTCCACCATTGCACCACCAATAAACCCTCCAGTGTGCAGTGCTTTGCGGAAAACGGCGGTGAGTTCCTGCTCGAGCTCTACGTGAGGAGTAATCAGATCAAGAAAAGGAATGCTGTTTGGCAAGTTATTTGAAATGCTCACTTTGTAATCTCCATAGTTTGTTCGATATGACGTAAGAATTTTGCTGGATTGCCGGCAACGATGGCGTTCGGGGCGACATCCTTGGTTACTACACTGCCCGCGCCTACAATCGCGTTTTCACCAATGGTGATGTTCGAAAGGATGGTGACGCCAGAACCGATCGAGGCACCTTTCTTGACCACGGTTCGCTCCACCTTCCAGTCAGCTTCGGTCTGCAGATTACCGTCCGTGGTAGCGCGTGGATAGCTGTCGTTGATGAACATCACTCCGTGGCCGATGAAAACATTGTCCTCAATGGTCACGCCCTCGCAGACGAAGGTGTGACTCGATATCTTGCAGCGTTTACCGATGGTGGCGTTCTTCTGTACTTCGACAAATGCACCGATCTTGGTTTCGTCGCCAATCTCACAACCGTAAAGATTGATGAACTTCGACAGCTTCACATCCCGGCCCAGCTTTACATCCGGCGCAATGCATTGAAAAGTGTTCATGGATAGCTTTTTCTATAGACAGGAATGAGAAAAGGGTGAATACGACCGGATCGTTCAGTCAGCGTTTGCCGTCCCGGACTCGTAATACCAGTCTGCCGCTGGATAGCTGGGTCTTTTTGCAGGAAAAGCTTCAGAATTCAGAACACCTAATTGAAACTCTTCATGAACGGTAACGACGGTTTCGTTCATGTCTTCTTTCGCTACCACGAATGAGATGTTGCAGTCCGAGGAACCTTGGGCAATTGCGATGATTCCTATATTTCGCGGGCGTAATGCCCCAAATATACGGCCCGTAATTTCTGAACTACCCCGTATATTTTGGCCAACCACGGTGACAATCGCAACCGAGGAATCGACTCTGATATGTTCCGCATGTTCGAGGTTCAGGTCATGCGCGAACTCCCGGCGAAGTGCTTCGACAGTGCGCGCAGCACCCGCCGTTGAAACGACCAGGCAAATGTCATTTCGCGAGGACGACTGCGAGATCAGAAGCACGTCGGTTCGAACCGCCGCAATCGCCGCAAATGCGCGGCCCACCACGTCGGTTACGCCCACCATACCTGGGCCCCCGATCGTGATCAGCGCAACGTCCTTCGTCGCAGTTAGCGCTTTCACTCCATCCGCTCTCGGAAGGCCGTTTGGTGTGATTCTTGTTCCCGCATTTTCGGGAGCAAATGTGTTGCGGATAAAAAGTGGAATATCGCCTTGCATGACGGGACCAAGAGCCTTCGGATGCAGGACCTTGGCGCCAAAGCACGCGAGCTCGGCAGCTTCCTGATATGAAATTACTGGGATGGTGCGCGCACTGGACACCAAGCGCGGGTCGCCAGTCATGAGTCCGTCCACGTCCGTCCAGATCTCAACCTCATCCGCTTCGAGAGTTGCCCCGAGAATGGTTGCCGAATAGTCCGACCCACCACGGCCAAGCGTTGTAAGAAAACCCTCTGGCGTGCTGCCGATGAATCCAGTCACCATCGGAATTACACCTTGTTGCAAGAGTGGATTTAGACGAGCCTGGCACCGCTCCAGGGTCAAGTCCATGCGCGGCTCCGCGGAACCATGACAAGAATCGGTGACAATGATTTCCGTCGCTTCAATCGCCTCGCTGGCAATCCCACGTTCCATTAGCACTGCTGCCACGATAGGCGCAGAAAGGCGCTCGCCCAGGCTCGAGATCTGATCTCGCACACGAGGTGTAAGTTCGCGAAGCAATCCTGTGCCCCGACACAAACGATCACCTTCCGCAAGGAGTTCGCCCATCTTTCCAGTGATTCGGTCTCGCGCGGCGGCTGAGTGAATGAGCTTTCGGATTACTTGTTCGTGCTGCTCGCGCAAGCCGTCGAAGATGGCCGCGACCTCGGACCACTTCCCTGCGACTGCCTTGGTTGCCGCGTCGATTAATTTGTTGGTTACTCCGCTCATCGCCGAAACTACGACGACGAGATCAGCGTCGCGTGCACTGGAGCGAATGATTTCGGCCACTCTCTCAATGCAAGACGCGTTACCTACCGATGTCCCGCCAAACTTCATGACGCGAAGAGGCCGATTCTTATTACTGTCCGACATAAACCCCGAAAGGCCAGCCGACGAGCGATGCACGAGTTTGCTCGTAGGAGATTCACTTCGCCCTGCAATCGGAGGTCGCGAGAGTACGTTCACCTGCAATGACCTCGCGGCTTTCGAGCCAAGCAGGCAGTTCAAAACCAAATCGGGCTCCTCCCAAGGGACGTCATGATAACCAGTCCGCAAGAACGCACTATTTGGATCTCTCCGCCACTCGTGCGGGAACAGGGCGATCGTATCGTTCTCCGTGACCTTGGTGGCTTCCCGAATGGGCGCTCCGGAAAGAGCAGAATACAAAGCCGCCGGTAGGTCGCGGCTGGCCCCTAATGTTAGATGGCCCACCTGAGTGGCACGAGGATTCATTTCGATGAGATAGGCGTTGCCCGTCTCTGTTTCCACCATGAAATCCAGCCCGTGTATTCCAGACAGTTTGAGGCGCCTGGCAATCGTCTCCGACGCAATCGCCATGTCCCTATTTTCAATCAGGCGTAATACCGTTGCCGGACCGGACGAACTCCGCTTCGTAAGCACTTCGAAATGAAGCGCAGCGAGTACCGCACCTTCCCAGCAAACAATAGTGCTAGTTGCTTCGTGACCGGCTACAAATGTCTGCGCGTTGACGACCGACTTGCGGCGTAACAGCGACGGCCAGATCAACGTTTTGTCTTGGTCCACTAGCGCTCGCTTCGCGGCCCTCGCCAGAAGAGGAGGAGCTTGCAGTTTGCCAAAGGCGCGTGCAGCCTCTTTCGTGGTGTGCACAATCTTCACGCCCATCCCGCCGGAAGTGCCGTCCGCCTTGAGCACTGCCGGAAAGCCCATCCGGTCGGTCCAATTCTTGAGATCTTTTACATCGGCGATGATCTGGGTTTCGGGAACCCGGAGACCCTCTTTACGGGCGACTTCCATGAAACTCGTTCTTGCGTACACAATCGGAAAGCTCTCGGGCGCGCCCAGTGAACGTTCGATAAGATCACAAGTAGCTGCACCTGCTTTCCCCTTCTGCCGTTCTCGACGGTGAAGCTCATGCAGGTGCTGAGTGGCAAGATCGTCTCCGGGAACAATAAAATCCGGCTTGGTCGCCGCTATGGCGTCGGTGAAAGATTTCAGCGGCGTTAGTCCGCGGTAAAGCTGGTGCCGCGATACCGCTCTGGTCTTTAAAATTGGGTGCCCAGACGGACAAACAGCTTCCACTTTGCACCCGGCGTTTGCCAGGGCCATTGCCAGCCTGACGGTCGGGAACCAGCGATCTGTAGTAGCAACCAATACAGTGGGTTTCATTTTGTCCAAGGCCGCAGATCCCTATGACGCATTAGCGGACAGATAGACGAGACCGCCGCGTTTCTGAAGAGACTCGGTAGCAGCTTCCAGCATTCTGACCACCCGAAGTCCTGCCGCCCCGTCATTGAATGGGACTTTGTCGTGATCGATGCAATCCGCAAAATAGGCCAATTCCTGGCTCAAGGCCTCGACCTGTTCCACCTGCGGGGACCACATATCGCCGGAGCGGTAATTTACCAGCAGGTTGTAGAGTCCCTGCTGGTTGGTAACGTCGATGCCCTTGTCGTAGATCTTGATTTTCTCGTCGGCCTCGAGATCATTCCACACCAGCATCTTTTTCTCCCCCCCGATGAGGGTCGTACGCACCTTGACCGGGGACAGCCAGTTGACATTGATGTGAGCGATGATCTTGTTGGGAAAATATAAGGTTATAAAAGCCACATCCTCGAAACCGTTGAGGTGGGTCTGTCCGGTGGCGACGACAGCCTCTGGGGTTTCCGCGATAAGGTGGTCGATGATCGAGAGATCGTGAGGCGCCAGGTCCCAGATCACATTCACGTCGTGTTGGAAGAGACCGAGATTGACTCGCGTCGAGTCATAGTAGTACAGATTTCCCAATGCGCCTTCTTTGAGCAGTTGCCGAATCTTCTTTACTGCCCCGGTAAACAAGAAGGTGTGGTCCACCATGATTTTCAGGTTCTTCTTGGCGGCCAGGTTGATCAGTTCTTCTGCCTGGGCTGAGTTGCTGGTGAACGGCTTCTCCACAAAAACATGCTTGCCGTGCTCCAGTGCAGCTTTGGTCAGCTCGTAATGCGTCCAGACCGGCGTGATCACGGCGATGGCATCCAGATCCTTGGACGACATCAGTTCGGCTGAGTCGCTAGTCACTCGCAGCGACGGATAGGCTTTCTGCGCCCGCTTCCGCGATGCAGGACTCTTATCGCATACGGCCAGAACCTCGGTCTTATCCAGGAGGTCCAGGTTCCGCACCACATTGGGACCCCAGTATCCGTATCCGATCACACCAAACTTAATCATGTATTCCACTCACCTACTCATTCTTCAGATTTGGAGTTGGGGGAAGACCTTGGGTGTAGAGATCAGAACAGGGAGAAATTGAACTAGTATGCACCTTCACCTAACATGGCGCCCGGAGTGCGGAAGATGATCTTCAGATCCATCCAAGGCGACCAATTCTGCGCATATTGCAGATCCATCCGCACCATATCGTCGAACTTCACCCGGCTACGGCCGCTGACCTGCCATAGCCCAGTGATGCCCGGCTTGGCTTCAAGCACGCGACGACGATGCCAGAAATCGTAAGCTTCCACTTCGTAGGGAACCGGAGGACGTGGCCCCACCAGCGACATTTCACCGCACAATACATTGATGAATTGTGGCAGCTCGTCCAGACTGGTCCGGCGCAAGAACGCCCCTACCTTGGTGATACGGGAATCGTTGGTCATCTTGTAGACTCCGCCACCATTCCCATCGGAAGGATGCTTCGCGGCTTTCCCAGCAATCAGTTTCTGGACATACTCTTTGTGCGTGCTGGCATCGTTATTGACATGCATGGAACGGAACTTAAGGAAAGTAAAGGGTGTACCATGCTGACCGATTCGCCGTTGCCGAAAGAATATCGGCCCTTTGGAGGTCAACTTAACCGCCACGGCAATCGCCAGCCACAACGGGGCAAAGACGATCAAGGCAAACAGGCTGCCACCGATGTCCATGGCGCGTTTCACCGCGTGGAACACTTTGCGGGATTCTTCTCGCTTTTCCAGGTCGGGGTACAACCTGGAGTCAGTCGGTCGCTTCTCGTCTTCGTGGTTCCAGTCCTCGGGGAATAGATGGAACGAGAGGCTGACTTGGTTAAATTGTTCAAAGCTTAAAGCACTCTTGAGCGTTTCACTTACGCGGGTAATCATAGTCCCCAGGACTGTGGCCCGATCTTCCAGACCGATCTCGGTGAACATCACTCCCACCACGCTGCGGTGCTTGTACCAGCCGGTCACATCGGTTTCCCGAGTGGACACAGAGAGCGCGGAAAGGATGCTACCCAAAACCTTGGTGGTCCTTTCCGAGGGCACATAGCCGCCCATATCAACCAACATGAGCAAAAACGGTTTACGAGAGCGTTCGCTTCGTTTCCGTTCCAGAGAGATCATCCTCTGGAAAGACTCTTCGTTCAGAACCGAGTGTTGCCCGTTAGTTGGCTCTTCCACCGGGAGCGGACTCAAAGTCGGGCCGTTGTTTGAACGTCGTACATTCACAATTCCCTCCGTATGTCCGGCGTCATTCGTCGCGCCGGATCATTCAGTAATTGATTTGCGTGATTAACCAGGGGGGATTTTGCTGAATTACAGGAACGAAATACCGGAGTTACCGGACCAAAAACTCTTATTTTTCGGGGAAGTTATCTTGTGCCACAGCTGGCGACGGAATATAACGCGAGTAATAATCACCAGATGCCGCTTCTCGCGAACTGTTTAACAAAGCACCGATCAATTTCGATTGATCAATGGCTTCCAAACCACGCTGCAATTGCTGTTTCTGCGTCGCACCCTGCCGCGTCACCAGCAGGACACCGTCCGCCAGTCTCGTCCAGATGCTGGTATCGCCTAACGGCAGCACGGGAGGAGAATCGATCACAATCCAATCGAACCAGGCAGTCAACTGCTCCATGAGTACGGAGAGCCGGCCAGATTGCATCAGCTCCAAAGGATTTTTCGGAGAACTGCCCGCCGGCAGAAACCAACACCCCGGCCCTTCGAGACGGTAAATGTTTCGCATCGGACCAGGTTCACTTTGCAACCATTCGCATAGCCCGGGAAGGTGACCCAACCCGAAGGTCTGGGACAAGGCAGGACGCCGCAAATCACCATCTAGCAGCAGAGTCTTTTGCTGCTGTCTCCGAGCGAGCGTGCACGCCAGATTCGCTGCCACCATGCTCTTCCCTTCCTGCGGAATGCTACTGGTGATCAAGATCTTCTTCAGCGGGCGGTTTTGTCGAAGCTGGCGTAAGCGCACGCCGAGAAAACGGAACTTCTCAGCCGCCAGACTTTCATGGTCTGCCAGGGAGACCAAACGGCTTTGCGGATTCACCGCCACTTGCAATGACGGGAATTGATCCACCGCCGTTGGATTTGACCCCAGGGTTTCGATTTCCGGGCCAATTTCATGTTCCGCGGGGAACCCGCGTTCCACAACAGGTTCGCGTTCGGTGGTCGCTTTCCGCTCCACCGCTTGTATCAATTCAGTTGCAACGGCCAACGCCGGGGCTTCGCCCGACTGTTCTGCCTCGGACCTTTGCAAAGCGTCAAATATATGGCTCATTGCTTAATCACACGTGTTGCCACTGGGGCACGCTCTTCGAGTTCGCGCAGTGGTTTTTGCAAAAAGGAATGCAAGTCAAGCAGCGTCTTGGCGGCCAGGCGCAGGTCGGTGGGGTCTTCCACCTCTCTCTCCTTGGGCCGTTCGGCATGTGGTTGATGCACCACTCCGAGGCGAAAGTCGACTGCTATGTCCTCAATGATGTCCGTAGTAATGCTGTGCATCTGCCGGGCATATCCGGCGATCAGAGCATTCTCACAGACAGTGTTGATCAGACGCGGAATCCCACGGGAATGCTGGTAGATGCAGGCGATGGTTTCGACAGGAAACAACCTTTGCTCTGCGTTGTCCGCTCCTGCCAGTTGCAAGCGGCGCTCGATGTATCCCCTGGTTTCGCTGGGATCAAGGGGCTCCAAGCGGGAACGCAAGGCAATTCTCTGCTTGAGCTGCCGGAGTCCAATCGAGTCCAATTTGTCGTCGAGTTCGGGTTGCCCCACCAACAGAATCTGCAGCAGTTTGTCGTGGGCCGTCTCCAGGTTCGTCAGCAGGCGGATTTCCTCAAGAATATCGGCCGAAAGATGATGCGCCTCGTCCACTACCAGGACCGTGGTCAGTTTCTTTTGAGCACGGGCAATTACATGGCTGCCTAGATCGAGCAGCAGCTCACCCTTGTTCCTTCCCGACGCGGCCAGCCCAAAATCACTGGCGACATATTGCAGGAACTCAACCGGAGACAAGCGGCCGTTGAAGATGTAGGCATAGGCGACATCGTTGTTCTGTTTGAATAATTGCAGCAGGCAACGCAAGACCAGGGTCTTGCCCGTTCCCACTTCCCCGGTCAAGACTACAAACCCCTTGTGCCGCCGCACTCCGTAATAGAGCGCAGCCAGAGCTTCATTGTGCCTTCGAGTGGGGAACAGGAAAGACGGATCCGGAGTGATCTCGAATGGGTTCCGCTTCAGCTTGTAAAAAGACTTATACATTGAGAAGGCGTCTAGCTGCGCAAATAGCTAATCGCAGATCCTGCCAGAATAGTGACCACTACAAATACCGCTACTGCCCACCCCAGCCAGACTTTCTTCTTGCTGATTTGCTCGTCGGCTGCAGTAATGATGACCGGAATCTCGGAAATGACCGATACTGGCAACAAGCTCTTGATTTCCGCTTCGCTGTACACCCGGTCGTCGGCCATCTCGAATGCACCAGCCACTACTACCCCTAATGCTAATCCAATCCCCAACCCGATGCCACAGAACTTCAGGGGGTCCGGGAAGTCGGGTTTTAGAGGCAAGCTAGGTGGGTCAAGGATGCGAAAGCGCTCGCCTTGCTGCAGTAATTCCATGCTGGTGGCCATGGCAGACTCGTTTTTCTTTTTCAGTAACCCGTCATAGTTTGCCTTGGACTGATCGTAGCCACGGGTAAAATCCGCCAGTTGTTGCTCTCGCACCGGCTCCTGGTTGAGCCGCGCCTGGTAATCGCCCACCTTGGCTTTCAAAGCTACGATGCCTCGTTCCCGATTGGTAATCTCCGTCTCGTTTGCCTGCAATTGCCCCTGCAACTGGACCATCGGGGATGCATCGCGAATGTCCGCGGCTGTGTGAGGCGCGGAAACGTTCTGGGTGGTGGTTGCGCTGCCATCGGCGTTCGCCTTCGTGCCGGCTACAATCTGCGCTCGCAGCTTCTCGGTGGTCGCGATCTGATCTTTGACTTTGCGAACATCAGGGTGACGATCCGTATAGTGGGAACTCAGGTCGGCGAGTTGCGCTCTCAGTTTGTCGAGTTGCTGGTCAACCGCCGGCAGACCCAATGGAACCCCGTCGGCGGTCTTCGATGATCCCGCCCCCTGGAGAGCCCGGTATTGATCCACCATGGTTTGCAGATAGACGTGCTGTTGACGGGCGCTGTTGAGAGCGTCTTCTTCGCCCTGGAGCTGAGCCTGCAGCCCCCCAAGTATCTGTAGATTGGTGGCTAGCTGCTCTGGCAATTCGCCCACGTGCTGTGCCTTGAATTCACGAATTTTGTCTTCCTGCGCCGCCAGAGCCTGCCGCGCAGTCTCCAACTGGCCCTCCATGAACTTGGTAGTGTCTTCGGACTGCTGTTGGCGGCTCTCCAGATTCTCGTTGATGAAAAGGTTGGTGAGCTGACTGGTGACCTGTTGGGCAACATAAGGATCCCGCGACAAGTAATAAACATTGAATGCTGTGATTTGGTTACGGGCATCCCGTACCAGCTCGATCTGAATGTCCTTACGCATGCGCTCGACCAACTCATCGGGGCTGTGATGGGGACGATCGGCGGCATAAAGATTCAGCTCATCAATGATGTGCAAGAGCCGGGTCCGGCTGAGAATCTGTTGGGTGATGCTTTGCAATCGCTCCTGCAGATCGTCGTTGACGTTGGGCGTTACGTAGTCCTTGGGCATGGTCGGTTGTTCGACCAGAATCAGAGTGCCCGATTTATAGCGGGGCGGCAAAATCCAGCTCGCACTCCACACCGCCACCCAACCGATAAACAGCGGGATCAGGAATTGGAGGTGGCGGCGGCGCGCTATCCCCAGGTAATGTTGAAGATTGAACCCTTCCGGACTTTTCTCTTCGAAATCTTCTGCCATGATTATCTTCCCAACGGCCGCGCAAATTGATAGGTGATGGACAGCCACTCGCGATTGGTATCCGGCGCCGTGCTGATCGCGGCGATGTCGCCGTAACTCTGGTACAGCCGCGTATATCCCGCCTCCGCATTGAAATGCTGGCCCAGTTTTCTTTGGATCGATGCGCTCCCCGAAATGGCGTGGCCTCCTGGAGTGGGGAACAGTGGACTCACAGTCTTATTAATCGAATAGGCACCCACCGCTCCCGCGTTCCAATTTCGGCTTAACTGTTGCCTCACCGACAGGTTCGCCATGTTCGAATGGAACGCTCCCGTCAATCCACCGCCCCCAGATACGATTCGCGAATAGCTGGCCGCAATATTTATGCGCTTCGCTTGCCACCCCATGCTGGCGGTCACCGCCGGTGACCATGACTGCGCGATCGGCAGCGGGGACTCGTCAACTTCGTAGTGCTGCGGCCCGGCCGAGACCGAGAGCGAAAGGTTAGGCTTCAGATAGAGCGTATAAAACGCCAACACAGTGTTGGTTTGGGTTTCACTCTGTGGCGCCCCGGTCGGATAGGCCAGGATTCTCTGATATTGATAAGACGCGCCTATGTAATGCTTCTTTGACAGGCGGTGACTATAGAATGCCGACCCTGCCTGCGAACTCGAGTCAGATAGCCCGGGGACCTGCTCCGGGTTTGAGTAATTCAGATTGGTGAAGGTCCCGCTTGCGCCGATCATGCCATTGGCGCTGAATTGATAGGTAATCTCGGCATTGCCATTGTTGGTCAGCTGATCCGCGAGCGGCGCAATGATCGCGATTCCAATTCCCTGTGTACCGCCTGTCACTGCGCCGGCTGATGCCAGATCCGGCTGATCGAGGACACTGGAAGACTTCTGAAACGAGTCTCGCAGGCTCAGAGTCACATGCGGGCTCAAACGGTACTTGAAATCGATGGAAACATTCTGGTTTTCCTGGTTCCGCGAGCTGACGCGCTGATAGAACGTGAACCCCGGACTGTAGGTAAGAACCCAATGCAGTCGCGAAGTAGTTCGGTCCAGCGCAATATTCGGAAAAATCGAATAGCTCACATCACTCACAGGATTGGCGGTTACCCCCCCCAAGACGTTATCACTGTACGCCGTCGTGAAAGTTAATCCGCCGCGCAGGTAATTTGACCGCTGTTCGGATGTGTATGTAGTCGGGTACGCGGCCCCACTAACCGGAGGAGGAGTTTGCATGCGATCTTCAACTACCGCCGGAGCCGGCGTCGTATCCGTGGTTTGAGCAGTCGCAGTATCCGCGGCCGGAGGAGCGGCAGTGGTATCGGGCACGGCATTCGCTTGCGGCCATAGCGGTACGCCAGTCATTAGCACTATACCTAGCCCAGCTTTTCTCAGGATGTTTGAATTCACGGGACGACGATGGTGTCGCGCGGCTGCAATTTGATATTCTGCCCAGAATCCTGGCCCTTCACCACGTTCTTATAGTTGAAGGGCAGACGGGTCTGACTACCATCCGGGTTCTGGCGCAGTATGTAAATGGACTTCTGCTTGGCGAAGTCGCGAAAGCCGCCGGCGATGGCAATTGCATCGAGCACAGTCTGCGAATTGTTCAGTGGATAAGCGCCAGGCTTGGAGACTTGCCCCAAGACATTATATTTCTGGCTATTGATCTGCTGGACCATCACCGTGACTTCGGCGTCGGCGATATAACTTTTCAGCCGGGCCGCAATGTCCTGTTCCAGACCTAAAGGCGTCCGTCCGGCAGCTTGTACTTCCCCGGCCAGAGGCAGCGATATCTTGCCGTCGGACCGCACCGGAATTGCCTTTTGCGAGACATCGGGCTCTTTCCAAACGTTGATTGTCAGAATGTCATCGTTGCCAATCACGAAGCTGTTGTCGTGCGGCTTGCTGGCATTAACATCAGAAGGTGGCGTCGCTGATGGTGTCGCCGAACCGGCTTGCGCCCACAACCCGGTGGACATGAGAAGGCAAACGAACAGTAGTCCGAGCCACTCCACTCTAAGGTTGTTTTTCATATGCGCTCCTGAACCGTCACTCATCAATGTCGTCTATCAACCGTCCTGCTCAGCTTATCCTGCCATTGCTCTTAAATCCATTGCCATTTGTTCGTGTGCCGTTTCCACCTGCGAAGGGTGCAGGGTCGGAAGCGTGCATGTGATATTGCTCGATCTTGTACAGTAGCGTTCGATAGCTCACCTTCAACAAACGCGCCGCTGCCTTGCGGTTCCATCCGGTTTTGTCGAGTGCCGCGGCAATTGCGTTTCTCTCCGCTTCCAACTTTACGCTTTGAACCAACGATTTCAAGGAGCCCAGGTTCGACCGTGGGGCGCTCGGTTCACGGCTCGCAAACGAGGAATCGATCCCGCGATCAAAGGATTCAGCATCGCGGGTTTCCGCATCCAGGGATCGCTCTCCGGGAGCCAGATTCTTGTCCCCCATCACCAGGTATCGCTTCACAAAACTCTCGAGCTCTTTCAAGTTTCCCGGCCACGAATGGGCCTGACAAGCATCCAGCACCGAGGCTGAAAAGGCGCGAGGCTGAAGGTTGTAATGCTTGGCCAGGTGGTGCATGAAATGCTGCAACAACAACGGAATCTCGTCCCGACGCTGGCGCAACGGGGGAACCTGGACGGTAAACGCGCTCAACCGGTAGTACAGGTCTTCCCGCAGTCTGCGTTCGAAAGCGGCCCGCTCGTCACTGGCCGTGATAGCGGCGATGATTCGTACATCCACATCCACCATTACGTGACTGCCTGGCCGGGCGAATTGTTTGGTTTGCAGTATTTGGATCAGCTTAGCCTGCAAGCCAGCCGGCATTTCCGAAATTTCATCCAGTAGAATTGTTCCCTTGTCACAGATATCGAACCGGCCCGGCTTGATCCGCGGGGAGCCGTTCGAAACCTGGTGTTCATAACCGAAGAGTTCGCTCTCCAGAAGGTCCTCAGGAAGAGCGGCACAATTCACTTTGACAAACGGGAATCCGGAACGAACCGACAATTTGTGGATCAGGTGGGCGACGGTGTCCTTGCCGCTTCCGCTTTCTCCAAGAATCATTACCGGGACATTGGCTTCAGCCAGCAATTCCGCTTGTGCGCGGAGCTTGCGCATCACCGGGCTGGCACCGACAAAGAACGCCTCGGCACTCAATTGCTCGACGTCTTCGCTGGTGATGTCGGTTCCCGGGGTTTGGTTCGATGACAAATTTCGTCGGATGACCTGCTCCAGTTGCCCGTCTTCCACCGGCCGGACCAGATAGTCCTGGGCTCCCAGACGAATCGCTTCCTTCTCGCGATTGGCGTCTTCGGGGTAGGCGATTAGGATGATAGGCAGTTCCGGACGCAAGCGGCGCAGCCACCGCAGGATATGCAGGCTGTCGGCGTCGCCACGCGGCAAATCCAGCAGAAGCAGGTCGGGCGTGGCTCCGGATTGCACTCGCTCCATGGCCTCCCAGCCACTGCCGGCCGTTTCGAGGCGCCAGGAATTTGATTCGCCAATCGACCACAGCGGCCGCAGAACAGCAGGTTCACGGCTCACGACTAGTAGACAGGTAGTTTCGATTGCGTTTTTTGCCACGGGATTAGTGGCTCCTTTGATAGATACTGGCAAGATTTGTTGTTACAGGTTTATGCGGAAAGTCTTACAGCGGCTCGACGTCGTACCCTTCGATGCGAACCGCCAGCGATCGTTGAATGGCATCGACGGATAAGACCAGGGTGCGGTCTCCATTGCGTGAAACCAGGATGCCTTCAAGTCCGGTTAAGGCGCCGCTGCGAATGCGGACGCGCTGACCGATCTTAAGGAAAGGATGCGTGGTCCAGGGCAACTGCTCTTCGACGAGCATCCGTACCGCGTCGATTTGCAGGTCCGGAATTGGAGTTCCCTGTCCCCGTACCCCGACGAAGTTCAGCACGCTGTCAATCCGGAGCACCCGCAGGCGCTCATCGCTGGTGGACGCCAGCCGTACAAAAACATAGCAACCGAACAGTGGTAGTTCCACTGACTTCTTGCGATCACTCCAGCTATGTATCTCGGTAACCAGCGGCAAAAACGTCGGCACTCCACTTTCTTGAAGACGCTGCGCCACAACCTTCTCGTGCCGAGCACGGGTTTGCACGGCGTACCAATTCGGGGTAGCTGTCTCAATTTCTGCTTCGGGAGCTCGAGTCGCCACGCTATCCCAAGATTGATTGACGATACTCATAGCTTCGCCCTCTGAGTCACAGATACAGCTTGACCCTGCTGCCGCGCACACAAGTTACCGGGGGAATGACCTCAACCCATGAGGTCGGGGGAAATGCAAACAAAAGCAAATAGTTACGAAATTGTTGGGGGGAAGGACTAGCCTGTTACCTTTTCTGCATCATTGCACAAATTGCTTCAGCTTTAAATACCACCATCGGGCTATGTCGTCGGATCGTACACCGGGGGGAGAATAGACTTCGCCGACCCACAATAGAGCGAGGATTGCTTAAATTCCCTGCTTGCACTGCCCCGAGTGTCGTCAAGTTACTGCCGGACGCAGATTGCTGCAAGTGGTACATGCGCTCGACGGCGTCCTTCTCATCATCGATAGGGGGTAATATCTCATTTTTATGAGAAATATAGCTCGGAGACGAACTTCTCTTATTAGCCAGTACTCCGTTTTTAGAAGGACCATTGAAGGGCAAAAGTGGTTCTTCAACTTATCTCTGCATTTCAATCCCAAATCTATGATTTTAAATGATTAACTTGTGTTTGATGGATCTGGAGCGGGTAATTACAGCCATTTAACGCGCGCCATCCAGGAGGCCATGAGGATCTATAAGCAGTGTCCTGCACCCTGTCGCAATCTATTGCGCATATCACGTTGGATTACGCTTGCTTCACTCCGGCTGGTTCCATTAAACTGACGCGGTCATCTGTAACCGCGGCTCGCAAGGATCCCCCCGCGCCGGTTGTTTGTTTTTGCCTTCTTCCCCACGAGTGTCAGGCCACTCGGGACGCTTGGCGTTTCAGCAGACTGGGTTAGTTCTCCGAGCACATTTGGGGGCAGAGTCCTTTTGGAGGAGTTCATGACAAACCAACTCTCGGCGGAGGCAACCGTCCGTGTATTCGTGGCCGACGATACTCGAATTCACACTCAGTTGCTGGCGGACGTTCTGCGGCGAGACAGTGGTCTGCAGGTGGTCAGTTCGGATTCGGGGTTTGAGGGTCTGACCGCTCGCGGAAGCCTGCACGACATCGATGTTTTGGTGATGAGTTCCACTCTGGATGAAGAGCCTGGCCGCGGATTTGATGCTCTGCGCGCAGTACGCGTATCGAACCCTCATCTTCGAGCAATCGTCCTGCTGGAGTCCTCCAAGCGCGAAATAATCTTGGAGGCTTTTCGTTGCGGCGCCCGAGGGATTTTCAGCCGTCACGAATCCGTGGAAACCCTGGCGAAGTGCGTGCATAGCGTACATCGTGGGCAGATCTGGGCGAACAGCCAGCAGATGGCGTATGCAGCGGAAGCGCTGGCGGCCTCGCACAGCGTGCGCGCGGTGGATGCGCATGGCCTGAATTTGCTCTCCAAACGCGAACTGGAGGTGGTTCGCTGCCTGGCCGAGGGCCTGACCAATCGCGAAATTGCCGAGCACCTGAAACTGAGCCAACACACCATCAAGAATTACCTATTTCGCGTCTTCGACAAGCTTGGCGTGTCCAGCCGGGTTGAACTCCTGTTCATGACTTTGAGTCAGAGCAATCATTCGCGATCTCTATTTCAGCATTTTCTATCCAGTCTGACCGGACCCAAGTTTCAGGATGAGGCAACCTTCTCCGAGTGCCAAACAGCGGCCGAGCAAGGAGAGCCGGTCGCCCAGTTGGCGCTTGCTCAAATGCATGGTACTCGCCGCGCCAACTCCAGGGACTTGATGAAGGCCTACATGTGGTATTTGATTGCCAGCGAAAGAATCTCGGAAGCCGGCAAGAATGTGAGTGAATCCCTCAGCACTGAGGAGTTGCTACAAGCTGAACTGATGGCCGCAGACTGGCTGGGCAAGGCACGGGAGATCGCGCCTCCGCGCATGAAGAGTGTACCCAGCCGCCCTCCCCGGAGTAACGCCAACGCGTCTTCCGCATAGCAACGACGGAAAGTAATCACCCTGTGCGTCTGATTGATTGTCTGGATTTCTGCTAGTTTTCGGCGGGTTGGCGGCGTTGTTTCCCAGCTAGCAAGATCCCTGCAAACAGCGCTAGCCCGGATGCCGCTAGATAGGTGAGTGGCGTGCCACCTTCGGGTGTCTGCTGTGTATCGTGCTGGAAATATCCCTCGCTTCTGCCCTTGGATATGCTTCCGTACGCATCATAGGCGCCGGTCAACGGATTGAACACGATTGTATAGGCAATGAGGTCACCGTCAACCGTCTTGTCGAATGTAAACGTGTCTCCGTGCTGCGGCTGGGTGATAGTCACTTGGACACCATTGAAAATACCACCCGAAAATGTGAGCGTCTCTTTGGTGAATGTGTCTGTATTCGTGTTGTAGGTAAACGCTGCCTGCAGGGTAGAGTTGGACACACCTGTCAAGCCCGTATCGTAGCTGAACTGCGAGACCGACCCTGCGAAAGCGCTAATTGAAAACGCCATCACGCAGATCACAACGCCGAACTTGAGATACGACTTCATTCGCTCTGCACAAACCAATAATACGCCGTCCACTGAGTTTACTACGTTGGATTGCTTTGTCTAGACTGTGAGATCTTGCACACTATGCAGGTGCTTGCAACAGAGATCTAAATCTACCCCTGCCCTGTAGTTAGCGTGGATTGCTGACTGCTCCAGCGTAGCCTTTGACACAGAAGTGCAGTCTGGCAAGATCTGGCGAGAGGAAACTGTGGAAAACCTAGGGAAGGGGCTGGGGTTGGGCTAGAAAGTGCTCCCGCCCAAGCGGCGGGAGCACTCTGCGAACTCACGGATCTCCACCTAAACTGCGGTTACTCGCGCTTCAACCTGCCGGCGCGAGCGAATCCAGATGGCTCCGAAACATGCGAGCATGCTGATCAGCACATACATCAGTGTTGATCCGCCATCCGGTGTCGAGATGAATCCAAAGAACTCCTGCGGGGGGGCGGTTGGGCAACCTCCTCCATTGCAAGTAATCGGATAATTCATGTTAGGTGTGTAGAGGAAGAAATTAGCAAACTCACCCGGGGTGAAATGCTGCGCTCCAGCAGAATTTAGCCAGGCCTGCACAGCCAGCCAGGTGGAGGAGTTCGCGCCTAACCAATTCTCGACCGCGGCGGGTTGGAATACCGCCCAGAGTGCGTACGCCAGGTAGCCTACTTGAGTGGCGTTTCCGGAATACGTCGGAGACACCATTTGCGTAGCCAGCCACGCGGCTTCGTCGTAAAGCGTGGTGGCGTTGCTCATGCCGCCCCATTTTGTTCCGTTCAGGTTTGCGAGTGTGGTGACATTGGCCGTCCAAGACTCGCCTACATAGCTCTCATCGGTGAAGTCATCACAGATGATTTGCGTAGAAGTTCCATTAACGGTGGCGTTGTACGGTCCCACGTAGACCCCGTCCATTACGTTGTTCCCAGCACCGGTCAGGGTGATATTGACCTGGCCAAGAGCACAAGGCGCGAAGCACAATATCGCCGCCGCCATGGCCCACCACAAATTACGACTCATTCGCATCATTCCATCTCCTCAAAATTATGAACAAAACCTTAGGGACTCGTGAGCTGCATTCGAGGGGGAAATGCTGAGGGAAAGGGCCCGTTTATCCACAACTACTACTGCTACGGTCTCCACTCTAACCCAACCGTAACTGTTGTCAAGAATGATAATTCTTGCGACCCCGTTGCAAGCTGCTACAACCACCAAAGTGCCACTATTAACCAGCCGACCGTCGTCGACCTCATATCTCTGGAAAGTTCTATAACACTCACATAAATAATATAGTTAATGTAACGGCATCATTGGCCAATTCCCAGACTTAGGCGAAAGGCTCTACCTGTGTATGGACGTTAGTCCCTAGTTAATATCCCATTAAATCAGCGCCTGCACCTCCCCATCTCGAGCGAGTCTTCAAGTGAGCACGATATCCTTATTATTCAATTATTCACGAACAGCGTAACGCGGAGCGGTACGACGCACTGCTCGTACAATCCTGTCGCTGATACTTTGGGGCCATTTGGCTCAAGCAGGTTGCGCGTAAACTAGGAGGACATGGCTAGACTTGCTTCCGCGCGTCTGATTCTTTGCTGCATAGTAACTGCAGCCACCTTCTCTGGATGCTCGCGTGACCCCAATGTGCGCAAACACAAATACTTTCAGAGCGGCCAGAAATACTTTCAACAAGGCAAATACTCCGAAGCCTCGGTTCAGTTCCTGAACGCCACCCGCGTTGATCCCGCTTATTCCGAAGCTCATTATCAACTGGGGCAGAGTTACCTGAAGATGCAGCAATGGTCCCCGGCCTATCAAGAGTTCGCGCGCACCACGGAACTGGATCCGGACAATTTGCAAGCGCGCCTTGATTTGACCAAACTGCTGATCGCCGGTAACAACCTGCAGCAGGCACAGGAGCAAGTTGATCTACTGCTCAAGAAGTGGCCGAACCAGTGGCAAATGCATGTGATGGCCTCCAGCCTACTGACTGCGCGTGATAACGTCGCGGATGCAATCGCAGAAATGGAAAAAGCCATTGCGCTTGAGCCCGGCCGCTCCGATTCCTATTTGACACTGGGAATCCTGCAACAGAAGAACAATCAAGCTGACGCCGAGACCAGTTTCAAGAAAGCAATTGAACTTGATCCCAAGTCGGCGTCCGCGCAGTTGATGCTGGGCAGCTACTATCAATCGCGCGGCCGCTGGAGCGATGCCGATCCGCTGTTCCGCAAAGCGATCACGTCAGACCCGACTAACCCTGGAGCGCGTGGCGCCATGGCCCGGCTCTATCTGGCCGAGGGCAAGAAGAACGAAGCTATAGACCTTCTCCGGCAGGCCAAAGCTGACTTCCCCGACAACTCCGTGGGCTACCGCCTGCTTGGGGATTTTTACTTCGCCGTGGGAGATATGGATCAGGCCACGGCCGAATATGGCAATCTTTTACAGGAGCACCCGAAAGATCTCCAGGTTAAGAATAACTACGTTCAACTCCTCATTTTGAAGAACCGTTTGGCGGAAGCCGGGAAGTTGAATGATGAGATTCTAACCGCGAATCCCAAGAATACCGACGCTCTGGTCAACCGCGGCCAGATTCAGATCCAAAGCGGAAACTTGAACGATGCCAGTTCCACGCTGCAAGCCGCCGTGCAAAACGACCCTGAAAATGCCCTTGCCCACTACTACTTTGGGATCGCGCTGGAAAAGTCGGGCAACTCGGGGCGCGCGGAGACAGAGTGGAGAGAAGCGCTCCGCCGCCGTCCTAGTCTAGTGGACGCACAAAAGGACCTGGCTGGTGTGGCCCTGCGCAAGGGCGACATGACGACGCTCGAGATGACCGCCACTCAGATCATCGAGTTGCAGCCTACGTCACCGGACGGTTATGCGTTGCGCGCCATTTCAATGATCAACCGCAGCCATTTCAAGGAAGCTGAAGAGGACGCGCGCAAAGCTATCGAAGTCGCGCCTCAGAGTCCGCTTGGCTATGTGCAATTGGGAAGTTTGAGGTTTGTGCAGAAGCAGTACGACCAGTCAGGCAAGGCCTATCAAGATGCATTGAATCGCGACGCAAACTCCGTCGATGCTCTGCGCGGTCTAGTCAACACTTTCCTGGTACAGAACCAAATCGACAAAGCCATCGCCGTCGCAAAAGCTCAAATCGCTAAGGTGCCCGACAATAGCAGCTTCTACGATCTGCTCGGGACCGTACTCTTTAGAAACAAGAAAGACCTGAACGGCGCCGAGACCACCTTGCAGAAATCCGTGGAGATCGATCGCAATTCCGACGCTGTGATCAAACTCGGCGAAGTACAAGCGGCCAAGGGAGAAGTGGATCAGGCAATCTCCACTTATCAGCAGGCGATCAAGGACCACCCACGCAATGCCAACTTCAGCATTCTGCTGGGAGAGCTTTACGAATCCAAGCACGATTGGAAGCCGGCCGAGGCCGCGTATCAACAAGCGCTGGATCTGGCCCCCAACGATCCTCTCGCCTCCAACAATCTGGCCAATGTGATTCTGCAACTGGGAGGCAATCTGGACACTGCCTTGGCGCTCGCAAAGAACGCTCGCCGGGGTATGCCGAATTCCCCGGATGCAGCTGACACACTGGGCTGGGTTTACTATCAGCAGAAAGCCTATCAACCAGCTATCGATCAGTTCCAGGAGGCTCTCAAGCTGGCGGAAAAGAATAAAGCGCCCGAAGATCCCGGCATCCACTACCATTTAGGACTGGCCTACGAAAAGATCAACCAGCCCGCGCTTGCCCGCCAGCATTTGGAAAAGGTCTTGAAGATCAATCCCAACTACGGCGACGCCGCCGAAGTGAAAAAACAGCTGGCGCAACTGAAGTCGTAGCCCCTAGTGAGCCAAGAGGCCCGAACCATGTACGGTGCGGCGATCCCTAAATATGCTATGCGGTATTGACATTCCGAGGTATCATGGGCGCGTCACCCCGTCGCATGGAGGCAAGATATGGCAGATGTTCTTCGCGGGCTTTGGTCGAATGAAGAAGGTCAGGATATTGCCGAATACGCGGTATTGCTGGCGGTCATTCTGGTTCTAGTCGTGGGAACAGTCCGGTTAATCGGCTCAAACGCCAACAACGTATTTTCTCAAACTGCCAGTTCCATCAGCCAGTAAGTAACGCAAAACGGCGGCAGCGTGGACCTCGGCGATCAGGGGTGGTTTCGCCCCTGCGGAACGTGCGTGGATGCCGGGCCATAGAACCGCGCGATCGATTCCACCACGAGATCTTGCTGCCCGGCCGACATCTCAGGAAATATCGGGAGTGCCAGCACTTCCCTGCTTGCCCTTTCTGATTCAAGTAAGTCTCCCGGCTTGTATCCCAGATAGGCAAATGCCCGCTGCAAGTGCAAAGGTATGGGGTAGTAAATGTCGCTGGGAACTCCACAAGCTCGCAGATGATCTTTCAACTCATCGCGCCGTGGGGCTCGAATCACATATTGATTGTAGATATGTGTGCAACCCGCCTGCACTTGAGGCAGCGTGAGCATGCGATCAAGGCCGCGGCCCTTGAACAGCTCTGAATATCGCGCAGCGTTCTTTTGACGTCCTTCCGTCCATCCATCCAGATAATGGAGCTTGACCCGCAGAATCGCCGCTTGCAAGGCATCGAGGCGGCTGTTCATACCAATCAGTTCACACTCGTACTTGGAGTGGCCCCCATGATTACGCAACACGCGAAGCTTATCTGCAAATTCACCGTCGCCGGTGGTCAGCAATCCACCATCGCCCGCACCACCGAGGTTCTTCGAGGGGAAAAAACTGAAGCACCCGCACAGCCCGATACTACCCACGGGCCGGCCCCTATACCTGGCTCCGATGGCTTGAGCGGCATCTTCGATCACGGGTATGCCGCGAGCGTTCGCGATTTGCATGATGGAATCGAGTTGGGCCGCCATCCCGAAAAGGTGTACCGGAATAATGGCCTTGGTCTTGGGTGAAATCGCTGCCGTCAGCTTTCCGGGATCAAGGTTGTAGGTGCTGGGATCGATGTCAACGAACACGGGTCGCGCGCCCAACCGGGCAATCGAGCCAGCGATGGCCACAAAGGTGAAGGGAGTCGTGACAACTTCGTCGCCTGAACCGACCTCCAGAGCCATCAGCGCCAGCAACAGCGCATCCGATCCCGATGCGCAAGCAATGGCAAACTGTGCCCGCGTGTAGGCGGCAATCTCCTTTTCCAGGCCTTCCACTTCCGGGCCGAGAATGAAGTGTTGCGACTCCATTACTCGCTGGATGGCAGCATCGATCTCCGCCTTGATGGTACGGTACTGGGCCTTGAGGTCGAGAAATGGAAACGGCTGAACGGGACCCTTGCTTGATGTGCTCGTCGTCATGGTCTGTGGAGATGAGTGTAAACCGGATGAGACCTCGATTGCGGCGCTTATGAAAGAACGGTCGCGTCGACTTCAGCGTCTCGCGCCGCGCGGTCCCCTTCAATCTGCCGTCCAACCAACTCGAGCGGAACTGCTCTTGTCCAAGTTATCGGTAGCTGACTAGCCGTCATCCTTCGCACACTGGCGTACTCCCTGGTATTATGCGTCCCTAAATGTACACCACTCTCTACAGAGAGTTTTTGTGAGAAGGAACAGCGCTACGGGTAAGAGGAGCGTGTCACTGAATTGTGCGATCATGGCTTTGGCATTGTCGGCTTGTATTTCGTGCGGCGGCGGAAGTAGCAGTGGAGGAAGTAGAGGCTCTGGACCCGGATCTGGCGGTGGCGGCACACCGACAGGTCAAATCATTAAAGTACCAGTGGTCGTGCAAGATCTGTCTGAGAGTAACAGCATCAATCAAAAGACGCTGGGCCCCATCGTGATCACCCTACAATGCGCCCCAAGGGTTATGGGACGGATTGCCATTATGCTTTTCAATCGCTCCAGTGAAACCAGATCGAGTGGACCTGCCGTGCAATGGAAAACCCCGGATCAGGACTGATGATCCAGGGTTCGCACCACGTTCAACGAAGTTACTGTCCTACAGGCTTGTTCATCGGAATATCGGTGATCGCCCCAAAACGTTCCGTAATGGTTTTCCCCGTGCTGCTCTGGATTACAGACCAGGTTCCGGTTGGGGGATACCACACGGCAAAGTCCGCTTTGCCGTCGCCATCGTAATCTCGGGATACAGGCACATCTCCTTCTTGCCCGAGTTGCTGGACGACTTCTTTGCCGTTGCTGCTTTGAATGATGTAGAAGGTCCCGGTCTCGGGCAGCCAGATACCGATGTCGGTCTTGCCGTCACCGTCGTAGTCCGCGGGCACAGGTACATCGCCACTCTCTCCGAATGCTTTTGTGATTTCTTCTCCGTTGCTGCTTTGAATTATGTACCAGGTTCCCGTCGAGCGTCGCCACACCGCAATGTCAGTCTTACCGTCACCGTCGTAATCGCCGGGCACTGGGATGTCTCCTTCTTCGCCCCATGCCCGCACCACTTCTTTGCCATTACTGCTCTGAAGGATGTACCAGACTCCGGTCGAGGGCCGCCACACCGCAATGTCAGTCTTGCCGTCGCCGTCGTAGTCGCCGGGCACCGGAATGTCTCCTGCTTCGCCCCATGCCCGCACCACTTCTTTGCCATTACTGCTCTGAAGGATGTACCACGTGGCGTTCGACGCGCGCCGCACGGCGAAGTCAGTCTTGCCGTCGCCGTCGTAGTCGCCGATAACAGGGGTGTCAGTGCTCTCGCCCCACGGTTTCGCCAGGGTCCTGCCGGAGCCGTCGATGCCGTAGAAGGTTCCGACCGAAGGCCGCCATATCGTGAAGTCGGCCCTTCCCTCCCCGAAGTAATCCACCTGCTCGCCGAGGGCAGTATTTCGCTTGTAGAATCGCGACCGCGCCAGGAAAGCTTGCTCCAGATTGTAAGCATTGATAGTGCCTATTCCGGTGGCGAAATCCCAGCCGACTCGCGTGCCGTAGGCCGGGGCGTACACCAAGTTGGACGTGGAAAGCACGCCGTAGGTCCCCGATGGCAGATAGCAATTTACTTTCCCCTGGCAGGGCACATCCATGTCGCCCTCGGTCACGTCGTAGAAAATGCAGGTGCTGGCGACGGCGTTGCCGAGGGTTGAGTTACAGCTGGAGTCACCGCTCTTGCCATATTCGGCGGCGGCGAGCGAGTAGTAGGTCGGATTCGGATTGCCCCAACGCTGGCCCGTAGCTTGATTGATCAACGACTGGATTCCAGCCATGATGGGCGAGGAAAACGATGTCCCGCCGGCCAAGGACCAAGTGCCAGGCGCGTTGGTGGTGCAGGCAGTTCCGCCGTTAGATATGTCGGAGTCACAATACACGTAGGAGTGCCCCCAGACGCCATTGGCAGCGAATAGCGACACATCGGGAAGGTCACGCACACCATCGGCGGGGACCTCAAAGACAGACTGCCAGGAAGGTTTGGCGTATCCCTTACAGGTCCCGCTGACAACACCGGGACTACCGGCCGCTGGCGCTCCAGTTGCGCAGGCGCTGGGGCCACCGGAACCGCCAACGACATTTAGGAAGCCACTCCCGGAGACGGAGTTGCAAAAGCCGGTTGTGCCATAGGTGGTGGTGAATCCCTCGAATTTAGCGATTAACAGGCTGGCGCACGAGTCGTTCCAAGGAATTTCCGGAATGTAGGAAAGCGCCGAGCCGTACGTCGTCCCATTGGTCCCGCTCCAGTAAATGCTGTTGGTTCCAGCGTAGGTGTCGCCGAAGTCGGTGCCCCCAACTGCGACGTTGTAGACGGTCGATGCCCACCCATTGACGTTGATGCCGTGAGTGGCAAACTTGGCGTCGCGGTCGGAGACAGCTGCCGCCTGATCGCCGGCCGAAACGAACACGGAGATGCCCTCCGTGACCGCTTGCTGATACAAAGAGTTGATGAATGCATTACTGGCTGCGCCGTCGTCCGTTTCAGAAGCGCCGTAGCTGATGCTGATAACCCCCGCTGCACTGCCGTCGTTGAGGAGATTCTGTAAGGCAACGAAACCGCCGAAAGTAGTGGCGGTATCCGCACATGTGATCATCAAAATCGCTGCATTCGGTGCCGCAGCGCTGGCCCATTCAGCATCGAGGATGGCTTCGCCGTCATTTGGGTTAGCTCCAGGGTCGGTGCAGTTATGGGGACCGCTGGGAGGTTCCGGATGGATCGTGGTGAAGGAACCCCCACTATACCCAGAGAGGCCCAGGACGCTACGGAAAGTTGACCAGTTCGCAGAGCTGAAGACATCGCTGTCTTCAACCAGAGCGATTGTCTGGCCCGTGCCCGAAAAACCTGCCTTAAACAGCGGGTTAAGATTGTAGATGGTTGCGAGGTCGGCCGGGACAACGTCGTAGCAGGTAAACCCAGAACAGCCGGTGGTCAGATAGCCACGTGGTTCGTACATGGGCCGCGGCATGAAGTCACTCAACGAAACCACCCCAACGATGGCTGGCGCAAGCGCAGCCGGAATCTGTGGGTCGGTCATGTTCGCGATGTGTTCTTGGCCGCTAACGTTCAGTTGATGGATCTCTGTGTGGAAGGTCCGGCGTACTTGACCTGCCGTACCCGAGAAGTCGATGACCAACTGGTTCGGGTACACAGTATTTACGCTAAAGCCGTGCGACTGGAGCCAGAGCGTAATGGTGTGAATATCTTCGTCCGCCAAACCGTAAGTTTCTCCTAACTGACCCGCCGTCAGCCAGTGGTGAAAATCGGGAGACTCCGAGTCATGCAATTGGTCAATCAACTTTTCCAGTGCCTGCTCTTGACCGGATGAGCGCCGTAACAGCAGCATCATGTGCTGCAAAGGAAAGTTATCGGCAAGCCGGCCCCGGTCGTTGTTTGCATTCACTTCGGGACGCGTATTGCCCGCCAGCGTGACTAACTTGGCCTCGTCAACTCTTTCGGTTATAAGAATAGGGATTCGTGGGACAGTTCCGGGCCCCTCGGGCTCATGGCCAGTTTGGCCAACAACCGTGCCCGCCTCCGCCGCGAGCATAAAGACAAATAACCACGAAGCTAACACGCGCGAGGTTGTCATGATTAATCCTCAAATATCCCCTTGGGAGGCGCGGCGAAGACTCGTCGTCCCCGTTATCCAAAGCTCTGCTTTCGATACACACGGATGGATTGAGCCCGCAGGATTGTTGCCCATGTTCGCACAAAAGTATCTTTTGTCAAGAGTAATTCAAGGAAAAGCCACAACTGGGGCACTCGTGACGGGATGGACGACACCGGTAGAGACAAAACGTGTACCGCGAACGATCACAAAGAAAACCAGCCGAGTGGAACGCCGCGCTGAATAAACCCCGGATCACGATCGTGATCCGGGGTATCGTGTGCGAAAGAGCTACTGCCCTATGGGTTTGTTCATGGGAATATCAGTGCTTTCCCCGAAAGCTTTCGTGATGGTTTTTCCCGTACTGCTTTGGATCACATACCAGGTTCCATTCGATGGTTGCCACACTGCAAAGTCCGCTTTCCCGTCGCCATCGTAATCCCGGGAAACAGGCACATCTCCCTTTTGCCCGAGGCGCTGTACGACCTCTTTACCAGTGCTGCTTTGAATGATGTAGAAGGTTCCGGTTGAAGGCCGCCACACCGCGATGTCGGCCTTACCATCACCGTCGTAGTCTGCCGGCACCGGCACGTCTGTACTCGCTCCGAATTGCTTAGTGATTTCTTCTCCGTTGCTACTTAGAACGATGTACCAAGTTCCGGTTGAAGGCCGCCACACCGCGAAATCAGTCTTGCCGTCACCGTCGTAATCGCCGGGCACCGGCACGTCGGTACTTGCTCCGAATGGCTTCGTAATTTCTACGCCATTGCTGCTCTGAATGATGTACCAGGTGCCGTTCGAAGGCCGGCGCACGGCAAAATCGGTCTTGCCGTCACCGTCGTAGTCGCCGGGTACGGGCACATCGCCACTCTCCCCGAGTTGTTTGACGATTTCTTTTCCGTTGCTGCTTTGAAGGATGTACCAGGTCGCACTCGACGACCGCCATACGGCGAAGTCAGTCTTGCCATCGCCATCGTAGTCGCCGATGACAGGAGTATCCGTACTGGCGCCCCACGCCTTCGCCAATTCCTTGCCGGAGCTGTCGAGGCTGTAGAAAGTTCCGTCTGAAGGCCGCCACACGGTGTAGTCAGCTTTTCCCTCCCCGAAGTAATCCGCCTGTTCCCCTAGCGCAGTCACTTCCAGACCAGTGCCGGAAATGGCAACGAACTGCTGGCTGCCAGGTATTCCGCCAGCATTGTCGGCAACCGCCAGAGTGGCAAGGCGGGGACCTTTTGCGGTCGGCGAGAACTTTATCGTGATAGTGCAAGACGCTCCCGGCGGCAGCGAACTGGCGCAGGAGTTCGAGGCTATGGCGTAGTCGCTTGCGTTCGCGCCCGACAAAGTCCCATCGTTAGTGAAGGTCAGAGAAGTGCCGAAGCCGTCGTTGGTCACGGTAACGGCCCGCGTAGCGCTGGTGGTATGCACGGGTTGGTCGGAGAATGCCAACTGGCTGCTTGAGAGATCGGCGCGGGGCTCGGTCACCACCAGACGCGTCACTTTGCGGACGCGCCACTCTACAATGTCGGCGATTAGCAGGTTTCCAAACGGATCTCCGCTAATGCCAAAAGGCACGTCCAACTGTGCGCTGGTAGCCGGCCCTCCGTCCCCGGAGAAGCCCCGCGTTTCATTTCCCGCAACGCCTTGAATATTGCCGTCGGTGGTTACCTCGCGAACCTCGTAGTCGAAAGAATCCGCGATGAAAACATTGCCGGCCAAATCCACGAAAAGATTCTCTGGCGCGTCAAGCAAAGCGTCTAGAGCCGGACCGCCATTCATGCAGTTGCTGCTGCAAGCCACTCCAGTTCCGGCAAATGCATTGATGACGCCAGTGCTTCCGTTCACGACGCGAACCCTATTGTCTCCGGTATCTGCGATGTAGATATTTCCGAGGCTATCTAACCCGACACCGCCAGGGCCGTTCAGCAGCGCGCTGGTAGCGGGGCCGGTATCGCCACAGGCAGGAGCGATTGGATTCGTGCAGCCGGCGTTGGGGTTGGCGGTTCCGGCCACAGTTACGATTTCACCGGCGGGAATGGTGACGCCTGCTATGACAATCGAGCCCGATGACCTCGGGTTCACCACTCGAATCGCGTTGTCATTGGTATCCGCGATGAAAATGTTGCCTGTGCTATCGATGAACAGGCCTTCCGGAGAGTTAAGTTGAGCGGTAGTAGAGGTACCGCCGTCGCCGCAGGGTGTAGTGGTGCAAGGGGTGCCATTGCCGGCAACGGTGAGAATGGTTCCGGGCTGGATCGTCTGTCCCGCGATAGTGATTGCACTGGACTGATTGTTCACTACGCGAATGACATTGTCACCGGAATCCGCAATGTAGAGGTTGCCAGCATTGTCGAAAGCAACATCGAAAGGAGTCGTGACCGTAGCTTGACTGGCAGGCCCACCGTCGCCGCAGTTCGACGTGTTGCAAGGGAGACTGTCGCCGACAAACGTCGATATAGTGCCGCTGGCATTAACCTTGCGGATTGCATTATTGAACGTATCTGCAATGTAGGCATTTCCAGCAGCATCGGAGGCGACTCCGGCGGGCCGGCGCATAGCGGCGTTGGTGGCTGCACTGGTCAGCGTCACTGGGAACGGGGCGTACGACGTGTTAAGCAGAACGCCCATCACAGTCTGAATGTTTCCGCCACTCACCTCGCGGATTGCATCATCGTTCTGGTCGGCAATGAGCAGGTTGCCGGCTCCGGACACAAACACTCCAGTAGGAGCCCACAGATTCGCGCTGGTGGCCGGCCCACCGTCCCCACACGGGAGAATGCCGTTCGAGCATTGCGTGCCATTAGTGCCGGCGAAAGTCGAAATGATGTTGCTGGTATTTACCTTGCGGATCACTTCATTGCTGGTGTTAACCCCGTGCTGAGGAAGATTATCGCCATCGGCGATGTAGAGGTTGCCAAGGTTATCAGTGACCGCGGCGGAGGGGTGATTGAGGTCGGCGATGGTGGCAATACCAGAATCGCCCGAATACCCTGCAGTTCCATCGCCGGCCACAGTGACGATATTGCCCGCCAGGATCGAGACTCCGGCAACCGAGGCCGTCGTAGCCGCTTGAGTGTTCACCGCGCGAACCCGGTTGTTGGCAGTGTCTGAAAGAACAATGACGATGGTGCCGGCGGTGGCCGAGCCGGTAACAAAAATTCCATCTGGGAGGTTGATTTTGGCGGTATTGATTGGCCCATCTCCGAACCCAGGTGTCCCGGTGCCAACAATCGTCGCGATATCGCCTGGTGGAACGCTGGGAGCGAGAGTGCCGGGAAATTGAATTGTGGTCGCTTGGGTATTCACAACCCTGACCCGCGAGTTCAAGGTGTCGGCTATGTAAAGATTATTGTCAGCGTCTAACCAGACTCCGCTCGGGCCATTCAATAGCGCGCTGGTCGCGGGCCCGCCGTCGCCGAAGTAGCCCGGCGTGCCTGAACCGTCCCCGGCGATGGTTTCAATGACACCTGCTGGAATCGTCACGCCGGCGATGGTCACTGCGGAATTCTGGGTGTTAACCACGCGAACGGCATTGTTACCTGTGTCCGCTATATAAAGGATGCCGTTAGAATCCAGCGCAATTCCCTGAGGCGCGGCGAGAGAAGCTAAGGTGGCGGGATTGTTGTCGCCATGATTGTTGGCATTGTAATTGGGCACGATGTCGCCGGCCGCTACAGTCAAAATGCCGCTGCCATTCACTTTGAATACGCGATTCGACAGGTTGTCCGAAATGTAGCTGTTCCCTTTTGAGTCCTGAACCACGGCCCAAGGCGTACCCAGAGTTGAGATATTGGAAGACAGATTGTTGGGCCCGCCGCCCGCGAGGGTGCTGATGTTCTGGGCCTGAACTATCGTGAGTAACGCGACCAGGGAAACCCCAACTGCTGAAATCGTGAATGGACTCTTACGCATAACGACTGCTTCCTCCCGATGGAAAACGACCGGATTCAACCTGTGTTGACGACCTTTTTTGCTGCCCATTCCACCATGAACAGGACAGATCCCCTCAATCTCCAGACACACGTCCGCCAAAACCGATGGAAGTGACTGCTTTCGACTGTCGTCTCGTCACCGTTAGTTTGATCTGGCCAGGAAAGTGACTGACTCTTGGGGAAACAGAGGTAAAGCAGTCTGTTTTTAACA